>JAAHTG010000729.1_pt1 | contig 26812 bp, 27 predicted proteins | sample 6116081 | NCBI WGS metagenome assembly JAAHTG01 (sample SAMN13939989, study PRJNA603662) | sponge metagenome | isolation source: marine sponge | host: Mycale hentscheli | place: New Zealand | collected 2005 | reverse complement strand
AGCCCGACCAAAATCTACATAACTTTACTCAATAATTAAATCCTCATTCCTAAACATGAATTTATTGTACAAAAGATTAATGAGTTAAAACTTGAGAATATCGTATTACTTCCCTATCAAGAAAAAGAAGTAATCCCTTATTCTTTGACCGCAGGAGATTTATCTTTAATTTCTGTAGACAGCAAAATGGACGGTATTGTTTCTCCTAGTAAACTTTATAGTGCTTTAGCAGCAGGAATACCCGTTGCGGCTATTTGTCCAGAACAATCATTCTTGTGTCAACTAATAATGGAAGCCCAATGTGGTAAGTGCTTCGACAATGGAGACAGTATAGGACTAGCTGATTTTGTCTTGTTTTTAAGTGAAAATTCTGAATACGCAAAAAAAATGGGCGATGCAAGTAGGGAATATTTCTTGTCCAATTTTAAAAGAAATATTTCGACACAGAAATACTATTCTATAATTAACGAAACTCTTCAAAAATCATAGACTATTCTGCCAATTTAATTATGCTTTTAAAAAAGCCAAAATTTATTCTAAATTGATTTTGTTTTTTGATAAAAACTGCTGTGATTATTTAAGGGAAGAAAAATCGTAAAAACCTGACCTTGATAAGCTTTTTCTTTAACTGTTAATTTCCCTCCTAAAATATGAAAAAGATTTTTAGTGACATCATTACTTAAAGAAAGACTACCTGTTTCAGGTTGGAATAACAGTAATTTTCCTAAACATTTACTACTACCATTATGATGATTAGATTCAGATATAAACTGTAATTTAAGTTGATTTCCCACAGGTAAAATAAGTACTTTAAAATTACCTCCCCTAGGTAAATTACGAATAAATCTTTCCATCAAACCACTCAAAGCTTGACTAAGAATTTTGGGTTCACTAACAATGTGTGGTAATTTTTTAGGGACAACAATATCCAAAACAATATTTCTTCTTTGTGCTTGTTTTTTCCAATGAGAAATACTCTGGTTTAAAATATTTTCTAAACAAGTATTAACTAATTCTAATTGTTGTTTTTTGTTAGATTTTGATTCTAATTCCACCGCTTGAAATATTAACTCCATCCTATTGATTTGTTCGGTACATTCTTGTTCAATTACCTCTAAATGTTTGTTTAATTCACTTGTTAATTTAGCTTTTCTTTTTAATAGCTTAGTTATGGTTTTAATCGTTGTTAATGGAGTTCTAATTTCATGAGTTAAAGCTTGTAATAATTCCAATTCTGGATATGGAGGTAAAGGAGTTTTTTTCAAAGAAATACTGGGATTTTTTACTTTTTTTCTGCGTGGGAGATTAGAACTATGTTGAGATAATTCTTGTTGTTTTAATGCAGTTAGCAAATAACGAGTAAATTGACTAATAATTTGATAAGGAGGTGTATAAGGAGAAAATTTATTGACTAATTCTTGAATATAGTCATGATTTTGATTCTCATTCATCATTAGTCTAACTTTGAGCAAATACCAAACTTTTCTAATTACTTCTGGGGTAAAAGAAAAATAAAATTGATCTGTGTGAGTGTTGTTTTCTGTTTTAACAATTACACAGGCAAATTTATCGGTTAAAACCAAACAAAATTGTTCTTCCTGTAAAATATCTTGATTATCTAATGGTATGTCAATAAAAGATGATGGTGTTATTGAATGATGAGCAATATTATCTTCACAAGGCATTAATGCACCTTTTGTCTTCGATGGGGGAGAAAAAACGACTGTTTCTAATTGAGAGACTAATCTAATGTCATTAATAATTGGTGTACCCGAAGAAATTATAATTCCCTGTTTGCTTTGGGAGTCGATTGTTTCCGTGTCAATCATTGTGGATAGTAATTTTTGTATCGCTGCGATCGCTCCATTCCATTCATGTTGTGCTTGAATGATATTATGGCAACTATCATGACTCTCTTCTTGGTAGCACGAGTCATCGTTTTGCAGAATTTGACTAATTTTAATTAATAAACACTCAGATAGAATCATTTTCAATCACTAATTGATTTCTTCCCACTGACCATCATAATAACTTGTTTGTTAACAATTATTAAAGTGTTATAACCGTACAAAGTACATACTGCTTTCCGTTGCTTTTTTGATGTAGAGTGCAGAAGATAAAATAATATTATGATAATTGAGAATTGAGAGTTACTGATATATAATTTCTTTAGAAGGCTCTACTCACTCTACTCTACTGAAAATGCGATAGCCTAAGCATTGTTGAACTTTTCTAACCAATCTATCAAATCATCAAGAGAATTAAAATCCAATAAAGCCTCACCCAAATCTTCTAAAACAGAAACAGACAAACCCATCACTCTAGCTTCAAAATTAGCAGGTAACTCTCCTACTTTTCTTTTCAATTGGCGAACAATCAATAAAGTTGCCTCTTGTTGAATACCTTGCTCAACTCCTTGTTGAATCCCTTCTTGTTTTACTTCATCCAATCTTGCCTTATAAATGGGTGATAATTTCATGATTAACTCCTTATCCTCTGCGGTTAAATCCTGACTTTTTTCTTTGTTTAATTGTAGCATTGTAAATAAATTACTGACTAACTCCAAAACACTATCTCTGTAGGCATTATCCACCGATAATAATTTCAACTCTTCTATGGCTTTTTCCTGAACTTTTCCCTTACCTAACATTCTTAACCAGAGAGTCTCTTTATTGACAGGTAACTGATGTATAACTATTATTCTCGTTGATAAAGGGACTGGTAAAAAGTATATTCCCTCTTCCCAATCTTCTTTTCTTTTTGCTTCAAAAGAATTCAATATTGTATCTGATAAAGTAGGTGTTAAAATCCATAAATTTACTTCCTCTTGACCCTTATTTTTTTCTTTATTTTTTTTCTTTTCTCTAGAAATAGAAGTTTTTACATCTGATAATTTACCAATACATTCAATGATTTGATGAGTATAAACTGAGTTTCTATAGACTTCAAATAAACAAATTGTCTTTAGAAACTTCTTGAGTAAACCTAATTGATTAGATTCATTAATTATCTTTTTATGTGGCTGAAAAAAAACATCAATTTCCTTGATTTGAGAAGCAATCTTTTTTCCAGAAAAAACTATTCCATAATCTTTAATTAATTCTGGCAGATATTCTTTAACAAAATCGTCATGAGGAAATTGGCTCATATTTCAAAAGGGCAAACTACAAAGGTTAAAGGGTAAAATTTTTTTATTTCTTGTTTACCCTTATTAATAATATTAATTATAGTCAAATATTGACTTTTAAAATATTAAATAATCTTGTTTTGTCAAAGAAATTGTTATAAACCTCAAATAAAAACACCGAAAAAATTCTATTGGGGAAATCAATTATTACCTAAATTAACTCGCAGAAAGAAGAAAAAAACTAACAATAAAACAACAACCAATAACAAGAAGACTAATCAACAAACAAAATTGGAACAAGAAGCTAAGCTACTTTATCAACTTTGGCAAAAAAATAATCCTGAAGTAGTCGCAGTTGCTGAAAAATTTATTTTTGCTAATTGCTATAATCCTGATCATGTCAAAGAATTTCTCCGCAATTACTATTGAGTTAGCATAGTCATCATAGGATAACTATGTCTGGTTGCCAATTTTTGCTTTATTTTCTGTTAAATTGGCTACATTTTTGCCTATATTTTTCTGATTTAGTATCATTTTTTATCTTGATAATATCAAAATCCTCTTTTTTTGTCACTGTCAACAGGTAATGAAATCCTACAACCCTGATAAATAGGTACTAAATTAATTGATAAAAAATACTTATTATCTCCAGAATCCCTTATGTGCTATAGTGTAGAGAAGAGAGAGGAGATATGCAATGCCTACCTTCCACCTTTACTCTTTCCCATCTACCCCCCCCACCTAACTCCCCTTGGAACTCCCACACCACTCTTAACTCCTTTCCTCCCCCATAAGGCAGATGTCCTTTTGGTGCATTTGTATTGAAAATTAATTTCGAGTAAGAAAACCATTTACTTGCATTCTTCCACTTTACCTGTTCAGCAAATTTGCAAAATACTTTATAATCATCTTGTCCTACTGTACCGCCACAATTAATCCAGATTTGTTTTTGTACAGAAAAGCCAAATTTATCATTACTATAATTTAACCACAGTTGATCCATGGTGCGTAAATCTGTCATGGGAAAATTTAACAAATCATCTTCTCGAACATCAAATTCTGAATGTTGGAATTGATAGCCAATGTATTGTCATTTGACTAATTCTCTAAAATTAATCCAGCTTTTAAATAGACAAATAATCATCCTGAAAAACCTATTTTTTCTACTATTTCAATACATAAATCACTTAAAAAATCATCATCGACTTGAGATGGTAAATCAATATCTTTGTCCTTCATTGATTTAATTTCATTAAAAACTTTATTGCATTCTTTCATCACTTCTTCATAAGAGACATTACCTAATTTCACCTCTAATAAATATTGTGCATCTCCTGCTTTCGTTCGATCGACAATTAAGGTTTTTTTGTTAATAATTTCTTTCCCTGTATAAAGTAACCTTAAGGCATGACTAGCGTGTTTACTATCATAGCCACATTTAGCTTCTAAAGTTTGTCTTTTGGCATTACGATTTTTTTGCCAACTTTGATAACTTTTCCATTCTTTTTTCGCCGACAAATATTCTCGAGAGGCAAAAGTTAACCTCATAAAATCGTTACTCGCATTAGTATATTCTTGGATTTGTTTTTCTGCTTCTTGAGGAAATCTATGATTAAGAAATATCTGTTTATAATCAATTTTTTCTTGGATAATATATCTTAATTCTTCTGCTGGTTCTAAATATTCAATACAATCTCTGACCACTATCCAAATAAAGTTCATAAAAGCATTTATTTCAGACAGAGATAAAGGTTTATAAAGTTCAGTAAAATTAAAATCTTCTGGTTTAGGCTCTTTTTTAGGAGGATTTAACAACCAACGTCTGTGAGTTTCTACTTTTTTAAGTTGAGCATTAGCATAACCAATATAGCTAGATTTGACTTTTTTAGTTAAAAATTTATCTCTATTTTTAATTAAGATATCAGCTAAAGGATTTACATAGATATAATCATCTAACCATAATAATTCTTGAATATTAGGATTCGCATTTCTGAGCAGTTTTAAGTATTTTTTGAACTCATAAAGAACAAAATCATTTCCTTCTAAAAGTGAAGAATGTTTGCTAGAAAAAGCACATTTAGTTAAACCTTTATTATCTCGATTATTGGTAAAAATACCTTCTTTTCCTTTACCTTCTATTTGCTCAATATCTTTTAAGCCTAAATAATAACTTTTAGAAGCGACAAATATCCCTTTATAATCTACATCAGATACGCCTTCGATCGCTAAACCATAAGCATTACTTCCTGTAATAGCTAGAAGTAAAAATCGATCGTCTAAATTAAACATTTACCTGTTTTACTTGCAGTATAATAATTTGTTTGTTGGAAAAGAAAGTAGAGAATGAGAAATAAATCGCAAATTCCAAATTCTAAATTCTAAATTCTAAATTCTCTTAACTTCTATTCCCAATAAATTAAAGGCTGTCTAACCAATTGTTTATTACCTTGAGTAACCAATAAAAAACTACCTTTAGCCGTGTTCATGAGAACTTCATAGACGACATTTCCATTATTAGCTTGGTAATAATTACCATCACGAGAATAATTATTTAAAGGAAGACGAATGCTATTAGTCGTATTTTTTTTACTTACCCCTACATAATGATAAGGTGCATGACCACCACAAATATTAACCCAAAAATCTTTAGTTTCGGCGAAGAAAAAAACACTTTCGTCTTGGTTACAATAATTTCGGAATTTTTCGGCTACCAGTTGACTATTTTCTGAATGATGAGAAGTTAATTCACGATTTTTTGGTTGCCAAGCTTGAACCGAAGATGTATAAAATAAAGAAGTTCCGACGATCGCAAATATACTTTTATAGCCTAATTTTAACCAATTCATAGTCTTTACATTTCCAATGAAAGAAAAATCTTTTTTAAGGTTAACACAAGTAAGTTAACAGTTAATAATTAAGAATTGTTTTTTTATCTGTTGTTTATTCGTAAATTTTTAACAACAAAAAATTAAGCAGTTACGATTTCTTACAAATTAGAGGCGATCGATAAATCAAGATGTAAGCTATTATTTAGAAAGTGTTAAGCTTTCTCGATAACGATTATTTATCAATAAAATGCTCTTTAATCTAGCTAATTTAACTTACTGGATTTTTCTGGGAATTGGTATCAGCTTGTTCTTACTAATAATTATCACTGGTGGTGATGAACAAGATGTTGATGCCGATGCGGATATTGATGTCGATGCCGATGTTGGTATCGATGTAGATAGTGATATGGATTTCAATGTCAATATCGATGATGATATTGATATTAATAATGATATGGATTCCGATGCCGACGGTAATTTTAGTTTTTGGTCTTTTTTATCATGGTTTGGAGTGGGAAAAAGTCCTTTACTTATCTTACTCGCGATCGATTTTTCCACATGGGGAGTCACAGGTTGGTTTTTGAACGTGATGATTGGTACATTCTTGAATACTATTCCCACAGGCTTTCTCGGAATTTTAATCTTTGTCCTTTCCTTTATTTTTAGTCTCTGGGTAGGTAAAGTTTTATCCAATCCTATTGGTTTAATTTTCAAAGATTCTGGAGAAGAAACTAATACAGAACGTTTAGTAGGATGTTATGGACATGTTACATCAAAAAAAGTTCCTCATCTCACCACAGGAAGATTTGCTAAAGCTGATGTTTTAGATAATGCCCGTAATTTAGTTACCATCGAAATTTGTTTACCAGAATGGGCAACAGTTGTCCCCGTTAGAGGAGAAGAAGTTTTAATTATTGAAAAACGTGAAAATTGCTTTTTAGCGATCGCTAAAAATACTTCAGATCAAGATAAATGGTTCAATTCAATTAATAGTTAATCACAAATAATTATCAAGCTAAAAAAGGAGTACAAAAATGAAATTTTGGTTAGAATTTATTCAACAATTACCCATTAATAATTTAACTCAAATAGATAATTCTTCACAAATAAATTTTAGTTCACAATCTAATTTTAATCATGAAAATAATCTTACCAAAACCATCACTGAAATTCCGCTCAATACCACACCTATAATGGGTCAAGTTAATGTAGCATTAGGCAGTCTTACTTTCTTTGCTAGTTTGATTGGTGGTTTAGTTTTTCTAGGGGTTGTTGCCATTTGGGGTTATACCAGAGTATATGTTGTCACCCCTAATAACGAAGCTTTTGTTCGCAATGGTGGCTTATTTACCAAGGAAAAAAAAGTGATTTTGAATGGTGGTTGCATGGTCATTCCCGGTATTCACGAATTAACCCGTGTACCATTGAGAGAAATATCCATCGATGTTGTTAGACAAGGTAACTTAGCTGTGCGTACTAGGGACTATCTTAGAGCAAATATGCGAGTGACATTTTATGTTTGTGTTAGTGCTGACAAAGACGCAGTTTTAACCGCCTCTCAAAGACTCTCAAATCAAGGAAAAATTTCTGCTGTAGATATCAAAGAAGCCTTAGAAAAAAGAGCTGATGATGCTATTCGTGCCGCAGCAAAAAAGAAAAGTATCGCCGAAATTGATTCAGATAAATTAGGTTTTGCCGAGGAAGTGTTAAGCTTAATTCAACAAGACTTAAGAAAGGTAGGTTTAACTTTAAATAATATTGCTATTTCTGAAATTGAAGAAAGTGATACCTACGATGAAAATAACTTTTTTGATGCTCAAGGAGTTCGGTTACGTACCGAGACAATTCAAAAGTCAATTAAACAAAAATTTGATGTTGAATTAACCAATCAAAGAGAGAAAAAAGAGATTGAATTAAATACTCAAATTGCCATCGAACAACAAGAGTTAGATGCCGAAAAACAATCTTTATTAATTAATCAACAAAAAGAAGAAGCTAAAATGACTCAAATGAAAGATATTGAGTTTTTAAAAGCACAAAGAGAAAGGGAAGTTCAAGAATCAAAAGATCAAGAACAGGCGAAAATTGAACGGAATAAAATCTTACAACAAAAAGCGATCGATGAAGAGCAAATTACCCAAAAATTAGCCATCAAAGAAAGTCAAATTCAAGCCAATATCGCTTTAGAAGAACGTAATAAACAATTTAAAATCGCTCAAACTTTACAAGCTCAAGAAGCAGAAGTTGCCGAAATTGAACGTGAACAAACCGTTCAGTCTTCCCGTTTAAGAGCCCAAATTAATATAGCCCAAGCAGAGCAAGAATCCCAAATTGCGAAACAAGAAGCCTCTATTGCGATCGCCCAAAAGGAAAAAGAGAGATTTGGTGCCGAAGCCGAAAGAGCCCAAGCAGAAGAAGCAGTTAAAACTGCCAGACAGGTAGAAAATGCCGAAAGAGAGAAACAACTTTCCTTAATCATCGCTGATAGAGAAGCCAGTGAAAAACGTATCACCGATCAAAACGTTGTGGAAATTGATGTTTTCCGTCGTCGTCGTCAAGCCGAAATAGCTCGTCAAGCCGCCAAATTAGAAGCTGAATCCATCCGTACTTTAGCTGATGCACAAAAATATAAAGACTTAGCTGAAGCCCAAGGTAAATTAGCTCAGATTCAAGCGGCAAATTCTCTAAATAACGCCAATCGTACTGCCGAGCTTATAAAAGAGATGTTGCCTTTAATCACTCCCCAACTGCCAGAAATACTCAAATCCTTAGCTCCACAAAAAGGGGTATTAGGAGATGCTCGTGTTTACTCTTTTCCAGGAGGAAATGGAGACGGTAATCAAAGTGTAAATGACATCAATAAATTATTGCTTTCCACTAGTGGTTTGTCTTTAATTAATACTCTGTTAGATGAAGGCAAATTGGGTACTGTTATTAAAAGTATTCAACAGCTATTACAATCTAATTCGATACAAACCCAAATAGATCCAGAATTACTGTCACAAGCTAATGTTATCAGTGATGAGACTGATAGTAATGACATGAATGATAGCAATGAAAATTTAGACACAACATTGGATGATGTTGATTTTTCTCCTTGGGAAGAAGGTGATATGGAAAATATACAATAAAAGTTTGTTGGTTGGGTTAAAAAGACGAAGCCCAACCATCAATTCAAAATGTCCCAAGTAGTCACTAAGCCTACTAAATTAATAATTAACAATTTAAGAAAGTTTTTAGTTTCTTTGAGTTATGATTTTCTAATCATGAGTTTAAAAATTGCTATATTGAATTCATTCCTATTTTATAAAATATTATGTTTTTAGTTTGGATTGCAATTATTGTCGTAGTTGCCGTTACTTTTTTTATCGTTAAACAACAACCTCAACTTCAAACTGTTTCTAATCAAGAAATTATTGCTTCTGGGGAAAGAGATTTGTTCACCATTCAAGTAGGGGATATTATTTGCTATAAAGGTGACAATTGGATTGTTGAAGGAAGAGTGATTTATGATGGAGGAGGCTTCAATTGGATTGAATATTTATTACTCAATGAAGATAAAATTTGTTGGTTATCAATAGAACAAGATGATTTAATTGAGGTTTTATGGTTTGAACCTATTAATGCTCTTACTGTTAACACCAATCCACCATCGGAGTTAGATTTCAACGGTAATTTATATAAATGTGTTGAATCAGGAAAAGCGACCATTAAATACGAAGGAAATACTCATAATAAGCAAGAACCAAGTTGTACTTATTATGATTATGAGAGTGAAAATAATCAAGTGTTGGCGATCGAAATTTGGGGTAATGAAATTGAAATAATGGCAGGAGAAAAAATTAATCCTCGCAGTTTAGATATTTTACCTGGGGATGGAAAAAGCGTTTATAACTAAGTACAATGCCAAAGACAAAATGCACCATGAAAAAAGTAGGTACACATTTAGTTTTAGATGCTTGGGGTTCACCTGACCACTTATTAAATAATCCAGACAAGATCAAACAAGCTTTAATCGATGCTATTACAGTAGGAAAAGCAACTTTAATCAACTTATTTATACATCAATTTAGCCCTCATGGAATAACCGCTACAGCTACTTTAGCCGAGTCTCACATTGCCATTCATACTTGGCCTGAATACGGATATTTTGCCGCTGATTTATTTTTTTGTGGTGAAGGTAATCCTCAAGAAGCAATGAAAATTCTGGAAATTGCCTTGGAAGCCAAAGAAGCAAAAACTAGAGAAATCGATCAAGGTTTTCCTCAACTATAGCAAAGGGAAAAGGCTAAAATTTCTACATAGCAATACTTTGAGAAATTATCAATGTCCTAATCAACCCGTTGTCTGCTATATAAGACTATTGTTTTTATAAGCTCTTCAAATTTCAAACACCATTTAATGTAACAATATATTAAGTTAAATCAAATAAATAATTAATATCCACAATATCTCCACAATCTTTATATTACCCTAAAGTTAAGACTCTACTTTAGACTAAATAAAATTTGGCATGAGGATAAGTCAGCTAAATAAAATTAGCTTCTGTGGAAAATAAATTTTGTCAATTATTCTTTTAAGCTGCTTTTTTTCGGGTTTTAGCTATTGTGGTGGGTGAACCAATCTCGATTAAAAGTGAAAACATTGACTGTGCTATTCTTGGGGGTGTTAAATTCTGTTGAGATTTTTGCCATGGTAGATGAGATTGTTCTACTAAATCTTTACTTAACCATAATTGCCATGTTGCCTTTGATAAAGCCGTTTCAAATGATGTTATCCTTTCGTGCCTTAATGGTAATGTCCAACTTCCTTTATTTTCCAATTGTGGTAACCATGCAATCGTGCTGTATCCCAATCCTAAAATTGATGAATTTTGAGCACTGCTTTTATAGTTATAACCTCTATCTTTTAGGGTTTTCCCTGCTTTAAATTCCCAATGAGTATTGTCTATTCCTAGCAAAACATATTCTAAATTTGGTATTTCTTGAATATATCTTTTCATCAATTTATTGCTATTTGGACGACAATCTTCTATCGCTTCATAAGTACTATGCCATTTTCTCCTAAATAATGGACAAAGAGAAAATTCAGCTAAACTATCCGCATTTTTGGTTGTCATAATGCTATCCATTAATTCAAATGTCGCATCCTTTGCTTTAATCAACATTTGATAGCTATCTTGACGAAATTTTTTTAATCTGTCATATTTTGTCATAGAGAGAACATTCATTTTATTACTGTTTTTATTTTCTCTCTATTTTTCCTTTTTTTATTTTATTTTCGTCTGTTCTATTTAATTAGTCTAAACTACAGTTATTTAACTGAGTATTTTTACTCATATCCAATCTGAGATGCTCCTGCAATCTAAAGGATAAATTTACTACATCAAAGGTCATTAGCTAATAGATATGAGGCTGATCAAATCTTGTTTTACCCCTGCAATTGTATTTTTGGTCAAGGTGGAACTACTACTACCATTGGGGGCTGTGATTAAATTAACAACTTGTTCGATCGCATCAAAATGAGGCATTTTAGCTAAATTAATAGTCAAATATTGTTTTACAACCCTGCGTTGCAGATTAAGAGGTTGAGAAGCCAGTATAGAGCGTTTTAAGCAGTTTTCCTGTTCGGTAGTTGCTAAAGTAAATAGTTCTTGAGTTTTTGCCTGTAAATATTCTAAATCGGCTCTTAATATTTCTGCTGTTTGAGCTAAATGTTTTTGTGTTTGTGGGTTAAAGTTTTCCTCTAAATAAGGAATCAAATCAAGACGAATACGATTTCGAGCAAACTTTTTATTTTGGTTGTATTTATCTTCCCAGATTGGTAATTCTAATTTTTGACAACATTCCAGAGTTTCTTTACGTAAAAAATTGAGTAATGGTCGAACTAACATTACTTCTTTTGTTAATTGTCTTGTCCAGTGTAAAGCTGTTAATCCTTCTATTCCTCCACCTCGAATTAAATTATAAATGAAAGTTTCACTGCGATCGCTTAAAGTATGACCTGTCAGTAGATAATCAAATTTATATTTAGTGACAATATTAGTTAAAGCCTGATAACGATATTTTCTAGCCCCTGCTTCTGTTTCAGGTATTTTTTCTTGAGCAGTTTCCAAATATAATTTAACCCCCCAATCTTGGCAAATTTTCAGGATATGGGAAGCTAAACCTTGATCCAATTCCCAACCATGATCATAATGTGCGATCGCAACTTGCCAATGCCATTTTACTTGTAAATCTAGACATAAACGAGCCAGACATAGAGAATCTTGTCCACCAGAAACAGCAATCAAGATTTTACTGTGTGGAGGTAACAGATTACGATGTTTCAAGGTTTTATTTAATCGCACATGATAAGGAGTCAAATAGTTATTAGTCATTGAGAATTGAGACTTTTATATGTCACAGAATTGCAAATAATCAATATATCATTTAAGCTCCTGAAATATTTCGCCATCAGTAGTTCTAAGTATAAACACTTCTATTCACATTTTTCTGTAGGTGTTCAGTTTCAAAGTTTTGAATTATGAGTTCAAAGTTCTGAGTTACTATAATGATGGCGTTAAGTTGACATAATTTTGTTGAGTAATGAAGCTTAATTTTTTACAGGAAAATTTTCGTAAAGCCCTTAATTTGTTTCGGGTTGATGAAACCGAAATGGCGAAGATACTAGAATCTGTGCGATCGCAATTACCGACTACTTCAGCTCTTTTAATTGGTAAACCTCAAGCAGGAAAAAGTTCTATTGTCAGAGGATTAACAGGAGTTGGTACAGATATTATCGGGCAAGGTTTTCGTCCTCATACTCAACATACCCAGCGTTATGCTTATCCTTCAAATGATCTACCCCTATTAATTTTTACCGATACTGTGGGTTTAGGGGATAGCTCACAAAATACCGAAGCCATTATTAGCGAATTAAGCGAAGAATTAGAAAGGAAAAAAAGCCAAGCAACAATTCTACTCATTACCATTAAAATTAACGACTTTGCCACGGATACCTTAAAAAAAATTATTGGTGATTTAAAAAGTAAATATCCTGATATTCCCTCTTTGTTAATTGTGACCTCTGTTCACGAACTTTATTCTGAAATTGAAAGTGATCATCCTCCATATCCTCCTGATTTTCCTGAGATTAATCAAGCATTTAAAACTATTAAAGATAATTTTCATGACTTATTTGATCAAGCAATTTTAATTGATTTTACTTTAGAAGAAGATGGTTATGAACCCGTTTTTTATGGTTTAGAAAAAATGATTGATTCTCTAGCTCAATTATTACCATCAGCCGAAGCTCAAACCATTCATCAATTATTAGATGAAACCGTAGATTCACAATTGGCCAGTTTATACAGAGATGTTGCTAGACGATACATATTAGCCTTTACAATCATGGCGGCAACCATCTCCGCAGTCCCCCTTCCTTTTGCTACTATGCCTGTCTTAACGACCTTAGAAGTAACAATGGTGGGGGTTTTAGGTCAACTTTCTGGACAAAAAATTACCGTTTCTCAAGCTGGGGGAATTTTCAGCGCGATCGCAGGAGGTTTTTTAGCAAAAGCAATTGGTAGAGAACTAATGAAATTCATCCCCGGATTAGGAACAGTTGTGGCAGCTTCATGGGCAGCAGCCTATACATGGGCATTAGGAGAAGGAGCTTGTAGTTATTTTGGTGATTTAGTTGGGGGCAAAAAACCTGATCCCGAAAAAATTCAACAAGTTATGAAAACTGCTTTTGCTGAGGCTCAAAAACGTTTTAAAGAACAGCGTAAATAATCTCAATTCAAGATAACAAAATTAGTCTTTAGGGTAATTAATAATTAATTAACTCAATACTTCTTCTAATTCATGTTTCTGCCATAAAGATTTATATAATCCATCCATTGCAAATAAATGTTCATGAGTTCCAGATTGAACAATTTTTCCATCTTTCATAACTAAAATTTGATCAGCATTTTGTACTGCGGACAGTTGATGGGTGATAAAAATAATGGTTTTACCTTGTTCTGATTTAAGATTCTCTAAAATTTGTGTTGCAGTTTTATTATCGACACTAGAAAGAGCATCATCCAAAATCAAAATTGGTGCATCTACATATAATGCCCTTGCTAATGAACTACGTTGTCTTTGTCCTCCTGAAAGACTAATTCCTCTCTCTCCCACCAAGGTTTCATATTGTTTGGGAAAATTGATTATTTCTGAATGAATTTGAGCTTGTTGAGCAGCAAATTCTATATCTGAAGTTTCCCCTAGAGGATCGCTATAGGCAATGTTATTCTTGATAGTAGTAGAGAATAAGAAGCTTTCTTGAGGGACATAAGCGATCGCTTTACGAACATCATTTAAATTAATATTAGTAATATCGATACCATCTAAAAATAGTTGTTCTGAAGAAATATTTAAAAGGTGAGGTATAGCATTAGCTAAAGTTGATTTACCTGAACCCACCAAGCCAACAATTGCCACCATTTGTCCTGCTTTAATCGAAAAATTGAGATTATCTAAAGCCTTATTTTTACTATTCGGGTAACAATAAGTCAAATTTACCGCTTTTATTTCCCCTTGTACTTTTTCGATGGGTAAAAAAATAGTGGTAGAAGTATTCTTAATTTTAGGTTTTGCCTCGATTATAGATTCAACTCTGTCTATACTGACTTCTCCTCGCTGATAAGTCGTAATGGTAAAACCAAGCAAAGCAGTAGGAAACACCAATCTTTCTACATATAAAATTAAAGCAATTAAATCCCCAACAGTCAGGATACCCTTTTCAATATCACTAGTACCAAACCATAACAAAATCAATAGACTAATATTAGCAATTCCACCAATAATGGGAAAAAGTAAATTTCGAGTTTGTGCTAGAGTCAAATTAGCTTTTAATAATCGTTCATTTTTTTCGGCGAAAGCCTTTCTTTCATTATCTTCTTGAGCATAAATCTTGATTAAAGAAATACCACTCATATCTTCTTGTACTAATTCACTAATATCAGATAGCTTTTCTTGGACATCCAATTGTGCTTTTCTTAATTTGTCACTAAACAATTGCACTGTAATCAGCATCAAAGGATAAATTGCCAATGCCATCAAACTTAACTTAACATTGATAGATAACATCGCTGGTAGAGTTAAAGCATAAGCAAAAACAGTATTTATTAAGCTAAGAATGGCAAAACCCACTAAACGTCGAATATTATCAACATCACTGGTAGCACGATTGATTAAATCTCCCGAAGTATTAGTACTAAAATAATCGGGTTCTAATTTTAAAAGATGCTCAAAAATTCTTTGCTTTAAACCAAATTCTACTTGTCTGCCAATACCAAAAATGAGAACACGGGATAACATCCTAATTCCCCACATGATACAAGCTAATACAAGTAATACGATGACGTAACGAATCAGAACATTAAATTCAAAATTGTTCTGTAAATCTTCAAATATATTACGTATGAGTAAAGGAATATAAACACCAATGATATTGACTACCAGTAAAGCAGAAATTCCCCCATACAAGCTCGACATATGAGGTTTTAAATAAGATATTAATTTCTTGAGTCGGGGATTTGCCATATTCTTCTTTATATTTCTTTACACTTATTTTAACTCTAAATAAGGTTTGCTGAAAAAGTCAAAATAGTTGTTTATATTAAGCTTTAAGACCTAAGCTATAAGCTATAAGGCATGATGAACGCCGTTTAATTCTCCATTATAAATTTCATTAACCGGCTTTGTTTGACTAATTCCAACACTACTTCTTATCAATAAAAGAAATTGAATACTAAAATTCTGCGTTCATCGGAGTGCGAGGAAAAGGAATCACATCACGAATATTTTCCATCCCTGTGATGAATTGCACAAGCCTTTCAAAGCCCAAACCAAAACCAGCATGAGGCACAGTTCCATACCGACGTAAATCAAGATACCACCAAATATCATCAGCTTGAATATTCATCTGTGCAATTCTTGCTTCTAAAAAATCAAGCCTTTCTTCCCGTTGCGAACCACCAATTATTTCACCAATATTCGGTGCTAAAATATCCATTGCCGCCACAGTTTTATGATCTTCATTTAAACGCATATAAAAAGCTTTTATATCTTTAGGATAATCAGTTACAATGACAGGTTTTTTGAATAATTCTTCGGCTAAATAACGTTCATGTTCTGACTGTAAATCGATACCCCATTCTACAGAAAATTCAAATTTTTTAGTAGTTTTTTCTAATAATTTAATAGCTTCAGTATAAGTTATTCTTTCAAACTCATTATTGATAATATTATCAGCATTACTTAAGACAGTTGTATTAATTCTTTTATTGAAAAATTCCATATCTTCAGGACAGTTTTCTAAAACAAAATTGAAGATGTATTTTAAAAATTCTTCCGCTAAATTTTGATCCCCCTCTAAATCACAAAAAGCCATTTCTGGTTCCACCATCCAAAACTCTGCCAAATGTCTGGAAGTATTAGAATTTTCAGCACGAAAAGTGGGACCAAAAGTGTAAACATTTTCAAAAGCCATTGCCATTATTTCAGCTTCTAATTGACCACTTACTGTTAAATAAGCTTTTCTGCCAAAAAAGTCTTGCTGATAATCTATTGCATCTTTTTTCTCGGCTATCAGCTTATCTAGATTAAAGTTGGTAACGGTAAATAGTTCTCCTGCACCTTCACAATCACTTGCTGTCAGAATGGGAGTATGAGCCCAGATAAATCCTTTGCTTTGAAAAAATTGATGAATAGCTGTAGCACAAGCATTTCTAACTCGCATTACAGCACCTAAAGTATTGGTACGTCCCCTCCAATGACCGATCGTCCTCAGGAATTCAAAGGAATGACGTTTTTTCTGTAATGGGTAAGTTTCAGGGTCACAATCACCAAATATTTCTACTTGAGTAGCTTGTAATTCGATTCTTTGTCCTTTAGCTGGTGATTCCACTAATTCACCTTCTATACTGATAGAAACTCCTGTATTTAATCTTTTAATAATATTTTCATAGTCAGGTATATCTTGATTTAAAACTACTTGTAAATTAGCTAAAGAGGAACCATCACTAACTTCCATAAAAGCAAATTCTTTGAGCTTTCTTGTGGTTCTTATCCATCCTTGAATGGTAATTTTTTCTTGAGCTTGTCCTGTTCTTAAAACTTCAATTATTCTTTTTTTATTAGTCATTATTAATGGTAAATAATATTTACTTAGTTTTAATGATTTTATGATGATATATCTGGTCTTTAAATTACTTAAATTATCCTAGTATAGTTAGTGAATCTACGAGTATAATTAAATAAATTTTTCAGATTAGAAAAAAGTTTAAGTTCTCCAAAGATTTCTAACTATGATAATCGTAAATGATTTAGAATATGTCCTTATATGAAAATTAAAGGTTGTGGTATATAATTGAATAAAGATTAAATCAAATTTTCAGGTTTTAATCATTATTTTTATGTATTAAGTTATGATAGCTATCATTTTAGCCACCAGCATTATTGCTCCAACTAAATCTAAGCAAATTGTTCGCAAAAAATATCCTAACTTTAAAGTAATTGTACTTGATGATGATTTTAATACTTTCGAACACGTTTGTAATTGTTTAATCCAATATATACCTAATATGTCAAGCGATCGAGCATGGGAACTGACTAATCAAGTTCATTTTGAAGGACAAGCATTAGTCTGGACAGGTCCATTAGAACAAGCAGAATTGTATCATCAACAATTACGTAGAGAAGGATTAACAATGGCACCCTTGGAGAAAGTATGAACAAACCATCGGAAGGCAGAATCGTCTGGAATCATTCTACTCACATTGATGGTTTAATTCCTATTTTGGAAAAATTAGTTAAATATGATGGTATTAGAACCATTACTCCTGCTGTTTTAAGTCGTTCTCGTAGTCATTCTCCCAAAATGAGATTAAAAGTTTCCGTGCCCACTTACGGTGGTTATAAGTTAATAGCAAGATGTGGTAAAAGTGTACAAGAAGTATTTATTATTACTACATTGGAAAAGCCTGAGTTAGAAAGTATTATTGCCAAAATTATATAGTTATTTCTTTACCATAGTTTGCTTTCATTTCATCACTTCATCATTATGTCAGCGTATTGCTTGGTGGATAATTATGGATAAATGTAGTACAAGAATATAAAACAAATATTTCCCAATTCCGAATTTAAAGTTCTGTGTTCGTTTATCTTTGGTTAGTATAGAATTTGAAAAGAGTCTAAAATCTTGAGATTAATTATTGATCATGATTGCTAATTGTTCGATATAGACTTGAAAATTATCATTAACGTGTGAGGATTAACCATGGCAGTACAATTACAGCAAGCACTATCTGTAGGTAAATATATAGTGACACAAAGACTACAGGGTAGAAAGAAATATCCCTTAGTATTAATGTTGGAACCTTTATTTCGCTGTAATCTTGCTTGTCCAGGTTGTGGAAAAATACAACATCCATTACAAATTTTGAAACAACATCTGAGTCCAGAAGATTGTTTCAAAGCGGTAGAAGAGTGTGGTGCACCTGTGGTTTCAATCCCAGGAGGAGAACCTTTACTACATCCACAAATGGATGAAATTGTTAAGGGTTTAGTGGAAAGGAAAAAATTTGTTTATCTTTGTACCAACGGAATTTTATTAGAAGATAAATTAGATTTATTTGAACCTTCTCCTTATTTAACTTTTAGTATTCATTTAGATGGCTTGAAACAGATGCATGATAAAAATAAATGATTGTCATTCATTAATAACAATCTTTTCGCCTATATAGAGTCAACTATACGTTGAATACGAATTGAGCATTCAAACTATCAACCGTTCCATGGAATAATGTGATGACAATAATTATCACAAAATCTTTAAAATCTTAAACAATCAAAAGAGTTTTTATGTATATGAGTTATATCATTGCTCAATATTCACAAATTTATGTTACAACCCTTTAACCATTAAAATCAGTCTAAATAACTATTGGAAAATTGACTTTTGTCTTATACTATCTGAAACAATACGACAGTAATAGAATTGCTTTAAAGATTATTAATTAAGAGATCTAAACAAATATGGTTGACAATCAAGAATATTCCCAAACAAATTATAATCTCAATGCTTCTTTAGATATAGATCAACAAGTTCCAGAAGTGGAAGCACCAGAGGGAGAGCTACATCTTCGTTTCGTCTTACCTTCTGGAGATGAATTTGCTTTACCCGCATTTGGTATTAGAGAAGTAATGCAACAAGAAGCCGATCGCATTACATCTGTACCCAATGCTTCTCCTTTATTACTAGGAACCATAAATCTTCGAGGGGAAATAATTTGGGTCTCAGATTTAGGGCAGTTTTTGGGGTTTCCCAATATGTTAAACACTGATAGAACTGAAATACCTGTCATCGCCGTAGAAGAACAAGAAACCATATTAGGACTAGCAGTAGATCAGCTAGGAGCGATCGAATGGATTGATATAGATACATTACAACTTCCGAGAAATGTTCCCGATCATGTTGCACCTTATATTCAAGGTGAATGGGTAGATGAAAATAATAGCTATGTAAGATTATTAGACCAAATTGCAATCCTACGTTCTGCTCGTTGGGTAGCATAAAATATATTAATTATGATAATAAACCAAAATTAATCATGGATAGAGAGGGCAAAATGGCATCAGAAAATAATTATGAGGAAAGGTTTCAACAAGCTAGAACCGCATATTTAGAAGGTGATTTTGATGAAGCTGGTAATATACTCGATGGAATGCTTGATCAAAATTCTGACGATCCAAATGTATTATTGCTTAGGGGACATATACACTTGAGTCATGAACAATACGATGTTGCCAAAAGTAACTATCAAAAAGTATTAAATTTAACTGATCGAGAAGATTTAATCAGCATTGCCAATGAAGGACTAGAAAAGATTGAAAATGGAGTTCCAGTTCCATTAAATGATGATGATGATCTTCTTTCTTTTGATGATGAATTTTTGCCCTTAGACATGGATGAAGAAGATTTTGAAAATGAAATTCAAGAAGTCGATGACGAAGAACCCGATGATGAATGGACAGAAAGTATTCAATTTGAAAATATAGAGTGGGATGCGGAAGATTTTGAAGAAGAGATAGAAGATCCCACCGACCCGACTCTACAACAAAATGCTAATCTACAACAAGATAGTGAACAAAATCAAAACAACTCTCAAGATTCTGGTTTTGATGAAAATCCCTTTTTTGAAATCAGTGATGATCCCGATGATCAAACAGCTGCAAGCATTGTACCAAAAATAGCTATTAATAATACTCAGTCTGATCTTAAGATGAATTCTGAAAATCAGCAAGAAGAGTTAATCGATGATTTTGATCCTTCTACTTTTAATTACGAACAGTTAGATGACATAGATATGGATGATGACGATTTTAATATTGATGAGCTAGAAGATAAAAGTGCTCCTACTTTCGTTGTCGCCTCAGAAGAAGAAAGTCAAGAACCTGAGCTGCGAGATTTAGAAAAAATGTTAACTGAGGACAATCATTTGTTCAGTGATATCAACGAGGAATATGCTGACTACAGTTCAGAATTACAGTCATTTCAATGGTCATATTAAACGCTATATCAATGAGCTTAAAAATCAATTTGACTCCATTTATCAAGGAGATTACAAGGTTAAAGTCGTGGTCTATTCTCAAGATGAATTTGGAACTTTAGCCGCTGCCTTTAATCAAATGGCGAAAATGATTAATACGACCACCAAAGAAGCCAGAAAACGGGCAGAAGAAACCGAACGAGCTAGAGAAGATTTACAACGTCAAGTAATTCGTCTGTTAGATGATGTGGAAGGTGCAGCAAGGGGAGATTTAACGGTACAAGCGGAAGTGACTGCCGACGTATTAGGAGCGGTGGCAGATGCCTTTAATTTGACCATTAGTAGTCTTCGTAAAATTGTTAAACAAGTACAACAAGCCGCAATTCAGGTAAACAAAGCGAGTGCGGATAGTGAAGTATATGCTCGTAATCAGTCTAGTGATGCTTTAAGAATGGCAGAAGAGTTAGCTGTTACCCTTAATTCTGTGCAAATGATTACCGATTCGATTCAAAGGGTGGCTGAAAATGCCCAAGAGGCAGAGGAGGTTGCTCGTTCTTCCAGTGTGACAGCACTCAAAGGTGGAGATGCGGTAGAACGTACTGTGGCAGGTATTTTACAAATTAGGGAAACCGTATCAGAAACCACTCGTAAGGTAAAACGTTTAGCTGAAGCTTCCCAACAGATTTCGACTATTGTGGCGGTTATTTCACAAATTTCTTCTCGTACTAACCTACTGGCTTTAAATGCTTCTATTCAAGCGGCAAGGGCGGGAGAAGCAGGTCGTGGTTTTGCGATCGTCGCCGATGAAGTCCGTCAGTTGGCAGATCGTAGTGCGAAATCTTTGCAAGAAATTGAACAAATCGTATTACAAATTCAAACGGAAACTGGTTCAGTTATGACTGCTATGGAAGAAGGTATCCAACAGGTAAGAGATGTAACCGAAAGATCTGAACAAGCAAAACGAGCCTTGGAAGATATTATTCAAGTATCCAATCGTATTGATGCCCTAGTGCGATCGATTACCGCTGATACTGACGAGCAAAGAGAAAACTCCCGTGGTGTGGCAAAAGTTATGCAAGCAGTTGAATTAACAGCACAAGCAACCTCTCAGGAGTCGCAACGAGTTGCAGGTTCACTCCAAAACTTAGTTGGTATTAGTAAAGGTTTAATTTCCTCTGTAGAGCGTTTTAAAGTGGATGAAAATTGATTATTAAGTAATGAATAATGAATAAACTATTACAACGTCTACTGTCGGGATTTTTGTTAGCAGGACAGATTATCCTTCATATTTTACAAGGCAGAATTTATCGTCTTAATACTTTTGAGCAGATGGCATTTGTAGGACCGGCCTCTTTGGCGATCGCCTTAATTACAGCGGCATTTGTGGGAATGGTTTTTACGATTCAGGTAGCCAGAGAATTTATTTATTTTGGGGCAACTAGTGCTGTGGGAGGCGTTTTAGCGATCGCTTTAACCAGAGAATTAGCTCCCGTTTTAACAGCGGTAGTATTAGCAGGAAGAGTGGGTAGTGCTTTTGCCGCCGAAATTGGCACAATGAAAGTAACAGAACAAATTGATGCTTTATATGTCTTAAAAACAGATCCCATTGATTATCTAGTTATACCTAGAGTTTTGGCTTGTTGTTTTATGTTACCTGTTTTGACTGTGTTATCACTATTGATGGGTATGACAGGAGGACTGATGATCTCTGACTCTATCTATGATATTTCCAGTACTATTTTTCTCGAATCAATTCGTAATTTTCTGAAAGTATGGGATGTGTTTGCTTGTGTGATCAAATCTTTTGTTTTTGGGGGAATAATTTCCATAATTGGTTGTAATTGGGGTTTAACAACTAGTGGTGGTGCAAAAGGAGTTGGGCAGTCTACTACTGCGGCGGTAGTTATTTCTTTGATTGCTATTTTTATTGCTAATTTTTTCCTTTCGTGGATAATGTTTCAAGGTACTGGTGGTGGTGTGATCGAATAGTTAATAATTGATAGTTGATAGTTAATGGTTGATAATAGATAGTTATCAATTAATAATCTATTCATTTATGCGTATTTTAATTATGGGGGGAACTCGTTTTATCGGGGTTTCTCTGACTAAGATTTTGGTATCTCAAGGACATGAAGTTGTTCTTTTTAATCGTGGTAATAAACCTGCACCTGTTGAGGGTATTCAACAAATACATGGTGATAGAAAAGATGCTACTCAATTGAAGGAGAAATTAGCAGGAGAAAAATTTGATGCTATTTTTGATAATAATGGTAGAGAGTTAGCTGATACTAAACCTTTGGTTGAATTATTTAAGGGAAAAATCTCTCATTTTGTTTATGTGAGTTCTGCTGGAGTTTATTTACCTTCGACTCAAATGCCTCACACAGAAGAAGATCCAGTTGATCCTAATAGTCGCCACAAAGGTAAGTTTGAAACGGAAAAATATTTAAAAGAACAAGGTATTCCTTTTACTTCGATTCGTCCTGTTTATATTTATGGACCGGGTAATTATAATGATTTGGAAGCATGGTTTTTCGATCGATTAATACGAAATAAAACGATTTTAATTCCTGCTGGTGGTGTCCATTTCACTCAATTTGGTCATATCGAAGATTTAGCCATCGCCATGGCGGCAGTATTAGGTAATGAAAAAGCGATCGGACAAATTTATAATATTTCAGGCGATCGATATGTTACTTTTACCCGATTAGCTCACTGTTGTGCTGAGGCAATGGGTAAAAATCCTGCTGATATAGATATTAAATATTATGATCCTACTGTACTTAATTTAGGTAAAAGAAAAGCTTTTCCCATGAGGGTACAGCATTTCTTTGCTGATATTTCTAAAGCGAAAAATGAGCTAAATTGGCAACCTAAATACGATTTAGTCTCTGGTTTAAAAGATTCTTTTGAAAATGATTATTTAGCTAGTGGTAGAGATAAAGCTGATATTGATTTTAGTTTGGATGAAGAAATTTTGAGCCAAATATAGCCCAGATGATAATTGACAATTAATTGTCCTCATAAAAATTTGTAGAGACAAGTTATAGCTCGTCTCTAAATTTTTGCACACAAGAGAATTAATTTTTAAATTTCCAAAGTTGTCCAGAAACATTCTGACAATTATCCATGAATGCTCCTCCTCCTAAAGTCGATCGAAAATCGAATTTATTACCTTCAAGACATTTATTTTCTTTCTCTAAAAACATGGTAGTGAGGCGAAAATAACCATTACTAGTAGGAATCATTTTCCAAAGTTGTCCAGAAACATTCTGGCAATTATCCATAAATGCTCGTCCTCCAAGGGTAGAACCACTGGCAAATTTATTACCTTCAAGACATTTATTTTCCTTCTCTAAAAACTGAGTAGTGAGACGGAAGTAACCACCTCCTGTGGGAATCATTTTCCAAGATTGTCCAGAAACATTTTGACAATCATCCATAAATGCTGCTCCTCCTAAGGTAGAGCCTCTGGCAACTTTATTACCTTCAAAACATTTATTTTCTTTTTCTAAAAATAGAGTTGTGAGTTTACGATAGGTATTTGTCCGACCATTGTGATTATTAACTCTATTTGTGTGATTAATTCTGATATTTTGTGAATGTAATCTTCTTTGTTTACTTACTTTACGAGAAGCTTTTTTGATATCGTAGAGCTTACCTTGTCCTCTCAAAATTACTTCTTGACGATGTAAGTCTAATTGTATGTTTAAGCCATCTGATTTTAATAAATAGACTGACCAATCATCACGACCTACTTCTCTGAAACTAAACTGTCCATCTCTATTTTTTTCAATCCATGAACCGTTGCGTTGTGGTTGGAAAATACCTCTTTGAGATCCTCCATATATTACTTGTTTAACATTACGACCATTAACACGATTTTCTCTAATACTTAAGGCTGATGCGGAAAGATTACCATCTGGTTGGAATGCGGGTATTGTAATCGCACTACCATAAACACATATCGTGGAAAGAAGAAGGGGTAAATATTTTTTGATTTTCATGAATTTGTAAGTGTAAGAATGATTGTTGTTTTGTTGTCAGGTTATAGTTGTGGTGAATTTACCTTATGCAGTTGTGGGGATAAAACAATCAAAAAATGCGATCGAGATATTCTTTAACCTTACTCTTGCCGATATTTGGATTTCCAGAAATTGACTGAAGAAATTAATCAATTTCTTTGTGTTCTTCTGAATTCAACTCGCCATATTCGTTCTTCAATTCTGTTAACTGTTGTTGTTGCTGATTAATAATGTTGACCATATCTTGTAATGCCGTAGCTAAAATGCTTAACTCATCCCCACGACTGGTAAACATCTCAAAATCTTCTGGTCTAAAAGTTTGATTTTCTACGGCGGAAACGGCAGTGGCCGTAATGGTATAAAGTTCTTCTAAAGAGTCTGTATTTTGGCGATGATTTTCTTCCAAGGCATCGATAACTTGGTTATAACGAGTGGCAATATGACCCACTTCGGTGAACGATTCCACAGGTACTCTTAAGGTTAAATCATTCGTTCTCGCCTGTACATCCATCACTTGGAATAAATCATAAGTGTCGGTTTTTGCCAAATGTTCTGACATATTCAAACCGATTTCTTCATCTTCGGGAGATACCCTTAAAACCAAAAATCGGTTAATTACTGTCAAGATTAACCATGTAAGGATAAATGCCCAAGCAAATGCGATCGCAACTCCTAAAAGTTGTACCAAAAGCTGACTACCACGATTTAAACCATTATCAATCAAATCTAATTGACCAAAAAGGGCGACACAAATTGTCCCCCAAACCCCTGCACCACCCTGTACCGCAACCGCATCAACCGCATCGTCGATACGATATTTGCGTAAACTCAAAGAAATTAAATGGGTAAATGCCGCCCCTGTTGCCCCAACAATAATAGCGATCGCATGAGGGATAATATCACAACAGGCGGTAATGGCAACTAAGCCACCAATGGAACCATTAATTAGCTCTTCCACTTCGATTCTACCTGTTTTAATCTGACATAGTATCATCGCCATCACCATGCCTCCAACCCCAGATAAAACGGTATTTAAAATAATGTGGGGAACTCGATCGTCAAAAACAAAAGTACTACCACCATTAAATCCTAGCCAGCCAAACCAGAGGATTAAAGCACCTAAAACGGCAAAAGGTAAATTTGAACCTTGAATTTTATTAACTTCTCCTGCCTTTCCAAATCTACCCTTACGGCTACCAATAACTAACAATGTCGCTAAACTTACCCATGCACCCACACCATGGACAACTGTACTGCCAGCAAAATCCACAAAACCAATTTGATTTAACCAACCATTGGTATTCCATACCCAATGACCAAACAGAGGGTAGATAATACCTGATACGAGGGTGATAATGATAAAATAGGCTAAAAACTTCAAACGTTCGGCAACTGCTCCTGAAATGATAGTAGTAGCTGTACCACAAAACATGGCTTGATAGAGGAAAAAGACGATCGCTTTAGGGTTATTATTGCCAGTAAGAAAGAAATTGTCAGTACCAAACCAACCCATTTGAGAAATACCGAAATCGGCGAGATTTTTGATGGCAACATTGATACTATTTTTTGATCGAGTTAAGCCAGATTCCAGACACATAAAACCAGCTTGCATTAGAAAGACTAAACCTGAACAGATTAAAACCCAAAGCTCATCCATTTTTTATGCTTTTATTTTTTAACAGAGTCAACAGCATGACTGATTAGATGATAGCGGGCAAATTGCAGTAAGTCTTCTTGGTGTTTGGTAACTATCAAGATATCTTGACTATATAATTTAGTCTGGTCAGGAAAAAGTAGATTGATTATGTTCATCACTAATGCGTTGAATTTCAAAACTTTCAATATTACCTTCAAAACGATTTAAAATTATTCTTACTTCATCATAAGCGATCGCAGATGATGCACCTTTACCATTAGAGCATTGTATTCTCAGTAAAGTTTGCATTCCCGAATAACGATCATTGACATAAAAACTTTTTTTGCAATCGTAGCTAATAAAACCCTCAATTGCTAATTGATTTAAAGCTGCAACTGACATTTTGTGGTTAATTAAAGAGAGTATTTCTTGATTTTTTTCTTGACCATTCATTTTTCTCCATTGTTGTTGTGGAGTTTGGGTAATAGTTTGACTATGAACTAATTTTGAGGCAGGGAGTGATAAAACTAATTCAGAACAAAATAACAAGAATAATAAAGTTGCCTAGGGCGTGTCATCAATTAAGCCAAATGACGATCGCTGCTAAATGAATACCAC
>JAAHTG010000259.1_pt3 | contig 26868 bp, 38 predicted proteins | sample 6116081 | NCBI WGS metagenome assembly JAAHTG01 (sample SAMN13939989, study PRJNA603662) | sponge metagenome | isolation source: marine sponge | host: Mycale hentscheli | place: New Zealand | collected 2005 | reverse complement strand
TTCTATTTCAATAAGCTTAAGTTGTGTTGCTCTGATTTCTTTATTGTATGCATCGAACCCTGCCATGTCACCCATAGCTTCAGCTCTTATTTGTTTGTTTACAAGTCTATCTTCTTTACGGTTTAGTTTTTCTTCTTTACGAACAGACTCTGATTCTTCTCCATACTTATCAAATGCTGGGATTGCGCCTCTAGCTATGTTAGTTACAAAGTCATCAGATTGCCCTGCCGCAGTATTTAACCCTGCTCTAATCATACCATCAAAAGGTAGCTCTTTCTTTCTCTTTGCAAGTATATCTTTTTCTTCTTGTATAGCTGCTCTTTCATCCTCATAATAATCATTGCCTATACCGAAAGCATCTTTCTTCTGCTGTAGGTAAGCTTTATAATCATTAATTATAGGTTCTTTAGGCATACCATATGTAGCTGCTACTTCTTCATTATAAGGAAAATACTGTCTTCCTCCATTAATACTTATAGTATTATCAACAATACCACCAGCTTCAAAGTTCTGTTGAGGCATATTAGGTGTAGGTAGATTAGCTACGCCAGTCCCTGCTATTGCAGGATTTGTAGATGCCATTGGTGGTTGTGATATTCCTTGAGGTTCTGGAGTTGCCATACCTTGAGTTAATGAACCAATACCTTGAGGCATCGATGCTAGTTTTTCTTCAGCTACAGTTTTTTGAGGTTGTTCAGCTTTAGCCGCTTGATACTCTTCACGAACATCTTTTCTGCGACCAATCTCACCTAACGCTAAATAGGTAGGGACATCTCCCGTAGGATTAGTTACGTAACCTCTCAGAGCATCATCTGTTACACCTTTTAATCTATCTTGTACCTGAATTATATTCATGTTCTATCCTAGCTTAATTTATTATATAAACCTAACCCTGCTAAACCTAGACCAGCAATTTGAGAGGCTGTGTTAGGCTCAGGAGCATAATTAGTTCTTGTTGACCCTAATGCACCTGCATTACCTCGAAGTATATTAGATTGAAACTCTAATGCAGCTTTCTTGGCGTTTGCATTTTCCATAAACTGCTGTTGGTTTGCATTGAGTTGGTCTTGAGCAAGTTGCTGTTGTTCTGCACCCGATGCAGCTTGAGCTTGAATTCTTTGTAAGTCTGTTTGTTGTTCTAGTCCGCCTAGTTGACCTAGTGCAGAACCACCTGTTAGTCCAGCTGTTAATCCACCTAAACCTATCTGTTTGTTTAAGTCTGCTGTAAACTGATTGCCTGTTTGGTTTAATTGTTGTGACTGTAAGTCAGCTGCTTGATTAGCTTTCTGCATTGTTAAGTCACGGTTCTGGTCATTCTGGAATGCTTGTTGTCCTTGTTGATATGCATTCTGACTACCTTCAGCTTGTATTCTACCTAATTGCATTGCTAGGTTTCTATCAGCTTCAGATTGCATGAGTGCTTCTCTACCTCCCCCAAAAGTACCTCTACCAATTGATTGCATACCCATACCGGCTTTAGCAATATCAGCTTGTCTTCTAGCTTCTTGAGATTGTACATCAACAACATTCTGCATGTAAGGACTCATATAAGAATCTGCTACACCAGAGTCAGTAAACTTTTGAGTGCCTACTGTTTGATTTGTTATTGCTGTTGGGTCGTAACCTAGTGCTGTAGATATACCACCTTGAGCAGTATTAGCATTACCCATTGCAGTATTTAGTCCAGACGTTGCTCCTGCAAATTGTCCAGGAGTTTCCATCCCTCTGACTTCACCTTGAGCTGCTGTTTGGTCTGAATTGAACCCAGCTACTCTAGGTCCATCATATACTTCGTTTCCTTTAACACCCGTTACATTACCTGCTGAGTCAGTAGTATATACTTCCTTGGCTACCTGCTTCATTTGCTCCTGGTAGTAAGGCTTTGCATATTCTGGTAAGTTTGTAGAAGTAGAAGTAGAAGTTGTGTTACCTCCGCCTTTACTACCACCCCCACCTATAAATTCAACTAGACCTGTTGCTGGATTTATAGTACCAGAACCTCCAGATGCTTTTAATAGCTTGACTTCTTTTTTATTTACGTGAGCAAGCTCTGTATCGCCACCTCTACCTTTTGATGCAATATCTGCATACAGATGTTTGATAGCCCAAACTTTAACTCTATTAGGTATTAAACTTAAAAACATTTTATTACTCCAGTTATATATTTTTCTCTACTACATTCGTTACAGGGTGTAACCCTAATTTTCTTCTAAACAACCTTGCTTGCGATTCACTTGCATAAGCTCTTATTTTAGTAGCTCCTTGTGACTTCGCCCATCCTTCGTTTTGTTTGACAGTATCTTTATCAAACACTTTCCTACCGCCCATGCATGTAGTAAAAGCTACTCGGTGGTTCTCATAATCTATAATTTCTACAGTATATGCACCTACTATTTTATCATCATCTACAATTATTAATAAGTGTTGCCAACCTTTAACTACTTGTTCTTTTAAATAATCTATACCATAATCAGGGTCTTCATATTTAAGCATTGCTAAGTTTAATAGAGGGCCAACTTCGTCCCATACATCATCAACTTTATCTTTTGCTACCGTATAGACTTGAGCCATCTAAGCAGGCATATACCTTTCAGGGTCAATCTCTGTCCCTTGTTGTTTTCTCCCAGTTCTAGCTAGTCTTACTTCATCCATCATAGCATATAATTGCTTACTCCCTGCCTCTGTTGAGCCATTACCTAGATGACTAACTACATCAGCTGGTACTACAAACTCTCCGTCAGATAAAGCAGCAGGTTGTTCATTATCAATAGTAGTAGGTATATCATCACTCATGCCATCTCCAGGACCTTGAGTTAAACCACCCATAGCAAACTTAGTAGTAGGTAAGGCATTTACATTCATTCCTCCGCCCATTACGTCACCACCTACATTATTTACATTCATAGCTCCATTAGTATTCAAGGAACCTGTGCCTGCCATTCTATCTCTAATATTCTGTTGTTGAACTTCCAGTGCATCTTCTGGTACCGGACCTGTTCTTACCCAATTACCACCAAAGTCTTTCCTGTAGTTTGCTCCTGATAGTATATTGCCGGGTTCATAATCATAAGGCACTTCTTGTTGTCCAATCCCATTACCTATCATTTTAGTTAGGGGTCTATCTAATATTTCTTGGTCATATGCTCCAGGTGTTACCCCTCCAGTATTTACATTGAAGGAACCAAGACTATTTGGATTAGCTTCTGCACCGCCTGCGCCTACAGCATTTACATTCATTGCCCCTTCCATCATATTAGCCCCAGAGCTACCCATTACATTAGCTCCTACAGAATTTACGTTCATTGGTCTTTGATTAACAATGCCACCTTCTGCATATAGTCTAAGTCCTGAGTCTTCTTTTAATGCCCCTCCAATACCTGTATCTATATCGTTTAGGTTAAGAGTTGCATAAGGGTCATACTCATCTTCTGATTCATCATACTCATCATATTCTTCCTCTTCCATTAACAACGGAAGTGCCATTAGTCCTGCTCTACCATATCCGTATCTCTCCATACTAGCACCAAAAGATGTATCAGGTGGAGCTGGGTTTCCTGCATATCCTCCTGAACCTGCATCACGTATTCCTTCTATAGCACTATTATTACCTGTAGTTCCAAAGCCAGCTTTCATCTGTGTACCACTTTGTATATTAGCTCCGTTTGGCACTACAGATGGTGTAGTTGTAGTCATAGGATTTACTTGACCCATGTTAGCAGCTATTTGACCATTAGCTCCTGTAATACCTGTGGTACCTACAGAAACACCTTGGTTTACTGCAGCTGGATTAGAAAACATACCTAACTGAGACCCTCTTGCTGCTTCTTGTGTACCTTGTGCTACACCAGTATAAGGACTCAACATTGCGTCATTTGCTACGGCAGTTGTTGTTCCTGCATCTATTGCAGTCTTCCCTGCAACCGCTGGGTTAAATGCAGCTTGTAACCCTTGACCACTATAACCACCAAAAGCTCCAGTTAATCCCCCTGCTAAAAGGTCTTCACCTGTTAAAGCAGCAATACCCATACCTGCAACGGCACCAGAAGCAATACCTGCGGCTGCGGCGCTCCCTCCAAAAGTGCCTGCAAATGCTGGACCTCCATACCACCCTGCTGCTATCGGGGCTGCTACTCTGAGAGCGTCTCCAAAAAATGACATATCTTATTCCTATTTATTTAAGTTGTATAATACCATGTAATATGCTATGTATAAACCGTTTTTGCTTGTTATTCAGTGGCTTCGCCACCCCCGATGTTGATTGTGCATCCTAGTGCAGAACCTTTAACTTGTATCGTATCATTCTCATACATAATTTGAGAACCCTTCCACTGCATAGTGTCATTAGCATCTACTGTAAATTCATAATATAAAGCATTAGATGTTCCTGGAGTGCCTTCACTTGGCACTAAACTTATACTTATATCTATTCCAGCTGCTGTTGTATTACAGATGCATATATCTTTTATATAAGTTCTTGTATTTGCAGGCGCTGTATAGATAGCAATGTAGTCTGTAGTCAATACATTCTGTGCTAGCTTTGATGGTGTAACTCCTTGAAAAGCCATTAATTATCTCCTAACCATTGTAGTGTGAGTAGCATATCAAAATGCCCTTTAGCTTGTCTATGCACGCCATCATTCTCGTTGAAGTATAGTCTAAGTTGGTTGACCATTTGTAATTGTTGGTCTCTACTATAATCTGATTGAGGGTTAGATATATTAGGTGCTATAGTTATTTTAGTATGTTTACCTGACATTACCCTCTCCTTCCGTCTGGTCTAAAGTCTACTCTAGTCGTGCCAAGTTGCCATTGAGTTCCTAAACTATCTGATGCAATCTTAAAGTTCATCTGTCTTCCTCTTGCTCTTACAAAGACTTGATTAGTATATTGGTCAACAGATGCAGTAGTAACAACATCTCTAGTTAAAGTATTGCCTGCAACATCTTCTGTTTTTGTTCTTGCTCCAGGAAAGTTTCGTACTCCTACAGTTACTTCTACTTCAGGAGAGCCTGTTGAAGAATTAACAAAGTTAACATCAGGTATTACTCTCTTGGTTAATACAAATGAGTCTCCATCATCTATACCTAAGTCGGCAGATTCTATGAAGGCAGAGATAGGTCTAGGCGCTGATTTAGGGTCTTCTACATTATCAATACCATCTTCATGTTTATAGACATATCCTGCATTAGCTGCAAGAGGGAATTTAATAGTTCCAACATTAGCCCATGCAGTGCGCGCTAGTGTTCCGTAGTACCATATTTTTTCTTCGTAATTAAAGATAACATACCTATCAATTGAGTCTGATGTTGCAGAACAGTAGAACCATATAACTTCATTGAACTCACTATTAATACCAGCAAAGTTAAGTCTGCCGTTAGTCTTGTTCATATCTTCAAATACATATTGTTTTAGTGTGCATGGTAATGTGCTTACACGTCCATCATATGCGAAGAACTTATCGTTACCCATCCAGAATATGATGTTGTTTGCCTCTGCTACTACGTTAGGTCCTATGATATTAATAGAATCAGATATCTCTTGTAGTGAAAATACTTCTTCTGTGCCCAAGAACTGCACTGTATATAATGCAATATCAGACCATACTAGGACTTCTTGTCTAGTTCTGTGAGCTGCGACTATTTGAGAACCTTGTTGTACTCTTAAGAACCCTGCTGTATTAGTTAGTTCTGGTTTCCATTCTTCTGGCTGTGGTCCTATAACTGGGTCAACGTTTGCCCATCTAATTAGTAACGGATCAAAGTCGCCTGAGTAGTCTATAGATTTATATGTTCCTACTGTGGTAGCATCTATTCCTGGGTCGTATGCCATTTCATATGTAAATGTATCTGCTGTAGGCACTGATAATACTTGAACCTCACCTTGATAAGCTGAAGGTGCCTGACCTAGCATTAATACCCAATCATTTACTTCTAAATTATGTGACCCTACGGTAGTAACCGTAACAGAAGTAAGTCTAGTAGTTCTAGTTAAAGAAGATATAACTAACCCGTCAGTCTCAGCAATATTGTATTCTGTACAAGACATCGCAAGTAAGTGACCACTAAATGCAAATATAATATTACCCACTTGTTCAGGGACAGCTCTAGAGCCAGGTAAAGTATTAAGCTCTACTGCTCTTTCAGAGATTGTTGGGGTATACTGCCAGTAGAATATATCTCCACCCTTGATATTATAGATAACATCATTATTAAACTTCTCTTGGAATATAAGTCTAGGAGGGAATGCGACTGCGACATCTGAACCTGAACCCCACGTATCTCTACCCCAAGGGCCTGCACCCCAGCCATAACCAAAAGTAGTCGTCGGGTAACCTACTGGGTATTGGAAGGATGCAGAAATTGCTGTACCACCACCAGCTGCTACTGTAGAAGTTGCTGCGGTCTCGACTGTAACATCGAAGGTATTAGTAGTGGCATTTGTTATTTTATGTTCTTTATTTATTTCACCTGCTGGAACTCCACCTACACTAGTAGCTCCACTGATAGTCACATAGTCATTTATAGCTGCGCCATGAGCCATTATATTAAATGTTATAGTTGTAGAGTCTTCTACTGTAGATATGCAATTGTCTGTAGCTGGAGAGGTAAGGACTATGCGAATTGGTGTGATGTCATATAATTCAGTACCTAGAATGACATAGTTCTTTTCATTAGTACCAATAGATATAATAACGTTGTTGTCAGTAGTGCCGTACTGTATGATAGTACTAGCTTCGCCTGTGTAAGGTTTGAAGTTGATAGGAGTCCACCCACCAATCTTTTCAGGGTAACCCTGCCTAAACCTTATCTTATCACAAGCATACCACCCACCTTCTGATGAGTAATCGGTTCTATCCCTGTTTATCCCTGGTTGGAATACAAGCTTTTTGAGTGCCATATTTTATGTCCATAAATAAGAAGAGAAGAGAAATAAAAAAAGAGGCGTTATTGGGGCGAACGCCATAATGGAAAGTATAACTAATAGGATACGATTCCGCTTTATTTTCTTCAGTATTCTTTTGTGAAGCAATTTCTTCTTCCGTTAACATTGATAACATAATTTTGCTCCCAATACAATAGGCTTATTTTACCATACTTTCTCTAGAACTCTAGCCATCCTGTGATAATATACTTTTCTCCATCTATAGGAGGATTGCCCCTATGAGTATGTGTAAATCCCGCAGGGAAAATAACTAAATCCCCCATCTTTGGCTTGTATCTGTAATGCTGATATAAGAACTCTGTTTCTCCTGCATCAAAATCATCATTTAAATACACAGTCCAAGTTAATATACGCAATGCATAATTTCTAGACCCTGCTTCACAATGCCATGTATGATATCCTTGCCCTGGTACTGTCTTTTGTAATTTAGCCTCATAATATCGTAGCTCCCCTACATGTTGTAGCGTTGCATATTTAGCGTAATATTCGAGTAACCCTTTATTAAGCCCCTCATCAAATTGATCTATCAGGGGGGCGGATATATGGTCTAAAGGAAAATCATAAACAGGGAAATTAACCGCCTTATCATCTATCAACATAGAGTCAGCATTCTCTCGTTGTTGTCTAGTTCCACATAACCCATGTTTGTCTGCTTCGTCAAAACATTTAATTGCATAGTCACAAAACTCTTTGTCAAATACAGAATATACTTCTATAAAATTTGATACACTCATTTACTCTCCTTTATATAATTTGCGTCCCCTGCAATACTAATTCTAGGAATTTCATTAAAGTTTTTAGTTACTCTATGAACCATCCACCCCGGAAACATAATTAGTTGTCCTTCTTCAGGTTTATGCGCATATTCTCTTCTTCTACTCCACCCTTCAAATAATGTACATACTAATAATCCACTATCTTCAGGAACCCTAACATAATATACCCAAGCAACGTCATGTTCTATATGGTCATGCATTCCTGTTGCTTCATATAATCTGTGAATTTGACCCCAAGGTTCTCCTGCTTGTGTTAGATTTCTATATTTAAGAACCTCATTAATCTTATCAAGTAGTTTTTTAGTAGAGGGGGCTTCTGGATTTATAATAGAATCTTCACTCATAGTATTTATACTATTAGAGTCTTTTACTTGGCTTATGTATTTAAGTGACTCTTGAGCAATAGCTTGGTTATCTATTTCTTTTATATTCCATATATCCAGGCAATCATTTGATAAAGGTTCTAGTCTATCAAACTGTATCATTAATATAGTTCACTATGTCTTGTACGGTGTGTATGTCTGCAAATACGTCTTCTGATATCTTGATGTTATACTTTTCTTCAAGGCTCATAATAATCTCAACAGAGTCTAAAGAGTCTGCACCTAAATCTTCTAGTGTGTCAGTAAGTTTTATTGCATCAAATTCTAGTTTGTTAATACTCTCTACTAATAAATCTTTCACTTCTTTTTCATGTTTAGTCATTATATTCTTTCATGTAGTTAAAAAGTTTTCTCATTTTAGCTTTGGTATACCCTTGCCTCAACCAAAACTTTGCCTCGTGGTATATTGTATTATCTTTTACCCAATTAATAAAGTCTCGTTTCTTTTTCCCTTTCCAGAACAAGGTAATAGTTTTTTTGCCAGTAGGTTCAAGCTTGTGAAATTGATTATGCTTTCTTATTATAATACTTCCAGGTCCGTAGATTTTACTAGTAACTTTTCCATCTTTCCATTGAGACTCTTTATATCCGCCCCATAATATAATAGATACATAGTTCCATGGATGGTCATGAAAGTCTTCTAGGTCAGCGTAGATAACATTGATGCAGACTTTGTTTATAAGTCCTAGGATAGAATAGCGAACACAGCAAACACCACCGTTGTGGCTAGGCAGTATAATGGCCTGTTTTTGAATGAGTCTTATCATACTCGTTTATGTAGTCTTGCACCTCTCTAAGTTCATCTTTAACTTTTTTAAACCCTTTCCTTATTGGTGGGTGATTTCTAACTGTAGCATTATTTGGTTTACCAATCAACTTTATTATTGGTGCAGTTAAATCAAACTCACCTTTGTTAATTGCATTATTCCACAGACCTGGTACTGCATGGTGTGTATTGTGTAACCCTTCACCTGGAAACATAATAGACCAGAAGTGACTATTTACTGTGTAATCTTTAGAGTTGTAAGTTCTCCAAGTACCTGGAAGTCCATAGCTTAATACAGGGATATGTGCAATTACAGTAGCCCAACTAATACCAATCAATGTATACCAAATTGGGATGCCATAGAAGTATCCTACATACGCAGGGTTTATAAAGAATAACAAAGCAACATAACTAAATATAACTTTGTAGTAATTTCTATGAAACCATGCATGGTCTTTATCTCTAGATAAGTCTTTAATGATGATAGGGTTTATATTAAATGCCGGGACGTAATAAAACCAAACCTTAAACTTATGCCATAAGCTACCATGAGGTCTATGCGGGTCTTCAATGTGATCTGAATGTCTATGATGAGCTCTGTGTCCTGCAGCCCAACAGATGGTACTACCTAGAGAACCTATAGTAGCAAACCATAATACAATCCATTTGATAAGTCGGTTTTTAGGTTCGTAAGTTCTATGAGCTGCATACTTGTGTAGTCCTACACTTACACATAGCCCAAAACAAACCCACCCTAGAGCTAGGGCGATGAAGAATAATGTGGTATCCCAAGCAAAAATCATAGTAACTATTGCACTGATATAAACAAAAGCTTGTGTTGCCTTTACTTTTGCATCGTTACTACATCTTCTCAAGAACCCATTATTAAAAATGAACTCCAAAGGGTTGGGCATAATTATCCTTTAGCAGCGAATGAATCTAGATATACTTGATTTACTTTTTCTATTACTGCTTTAGCTAGTTCTTTAAATTCAGCTACAGTTAATTCTTTATCTTCGTTAGCTGTGTTTCTCCAAGTAACATACTCTGAATCCCAAAGTCCTGCATTGATTGCAGTTACAACACTTAAGATATTGTTACGGCTAATTAAATCTATCTGCCAATTATCTCCATTCCATCCTACACCTTCTTGTAGAGTTACAGACCTTCCCACATTTATATTTATATCTGCACGTCTTTCTTCTAGTGTATTGTTCCAAGGATAAAACAGCTGTCTATTTGACGCTAACACATATCCTAACCCTGTCATATACTCAACAAAGTTATCAGTTACATCGTCTTCTAATGAGTCAGAAAATGCGGTTACGCCTAATTCTAGACAGTCATTTCGTAGATTTCTTAGAGATGTAAGTGCTGAGGCACCGTCTTGCACGTCTGTAGTAAGCACGCCCTTTAGAACTAAGTTAGGGTCTTGGGCAGCGATGTTTACAATACCTGGATATTCTTTAGCTAGTATTTGATCTACTGTTACAGGGTTAGCTTCAGGGTACTGAGCCCAGAAATCACCTGGCTCGTCTTGGAGTCTGGTATCTACTGGTAGTTCTTGAGACGGACCTTCCTCAATAATTGCTTGTTGTACTGCTTCAGCAAATAACACTAAGCACTTTTCAGCCCACTCTGGTCGTTCAGTAAGAATTACATTTGGGTTACTTCTGGCATCTAAATGCTCTAGTTCGCCATGAGCACCTTCCCATTGTAATGCGTTTACATACGGAGGTATATTGGCTGAAGAGAAGTCTATACCCCCCATGCCTTTACCATCTACGGTCATTGCACCATCTGCTGGTACTATTGAAAAATGTGTTGCCATTTTACTTATCTCCTAATAATTTTCTTCTAGCAGTTTCTTCTAACAATTTTACACTACTTTCGTTAGCTTTAACCATCTCGTTTCTAAACGACTCTACAGCCGCTCCGGTCTGTCTTTGCTGACCAGAATTTTCAACTAGTAGCATCGGCAACCAAGTGACAGCACATGAATACTCATCCACATTCTTTCCAGTATTACTGTCTGTTCCTTGTAACTTGGTGAACCACATACACTTTAAACCAATACACTTCTTCTTCAATAAGGGACAATAGTCCCCAGTAGGTAATTGCATTAATATCCTTTCGTTAGCTCTTAGTAGCTATAATTACGTCCACATGTAAAACATCAACGTTAACTGTTGATGACCCTGAGAAACTATGGTTGTGGTTAGCCCCTGTAAATCCGTGATTGTGGGCTTGTGAACCACCTGATGCTCCTGAGTTAGCGTTAGCAGTGGTCCATGAACTTGCACCTTTAGTTTGTGATGCTACTTTACTAGTAGACCCACTAACTTTAGTATAAGAGTGAGTATGGCTCGGTATTCTTGCATTAGACAGCGTATGGTTAGCAACTGTACCACCTGCAGCTTTGTTACCTGTGTTACCTGAAATAGCCACAGAATATGATTTAAATGCTGTAGTAAATGCTACCGTACCACCTGTAGTTGCTGTACCTGATACAACTCTTAGAGCATAATTATTATATGTTGTTTGTTTTACCCAACCTGTAGGTGCTGCTGTTTGCTGGAATAACATTCTAGTACCCGCTGGAATTACAACCGCCGCTGCAGGTATTGTTTGCCATGTAGGATCTGCCGTTCCATTAGAGCCTAGATATTGATTAGCTGAACCTTCGTCTCCATTTAACTTAATTAGACCTGTAACATTTAAGTCTCCGCCACCGATTGTAGCTTGTGTAGCAGTTAAATCAGATAACCCTGTTATTTGGCCCCCACTAATATCTACTGAATCATCATTCTGCTCTGACATTGTTCCGAGTTTAACAGCGTCAACAACATTAGAACCATCGTTATATACAAAGTTTGTTTTACCTGCACCAACCACAATCCCTGTGCCTGTTGAGTTTTTAACTGTAACAGCATCGCCACAAGTATTATTAATTAGGTATAACTTTTGAATTGTAGGTACAACTAAATCCCTAGCTGCGCCTCCTGTTGTTCCTATTAAGTTTAGTCTTAAGTGTCTGGCAGCTTGAGATGCATTAGTGTTTGTTAAAGTAAGGGTTACGTTATTACTTGCAAAAGTAACATCTGCAGAACCTGTAATAGCTTCTTCTAACGCAGTACCTAAGTTGGTATTAGTTGTTGCGCCCCATGTTCCCGTCTGTTCGCCTGTAGCGATTAATTCTATTTTTAACTCTGAATAAGTACTTGGCATTTTGTAATTCTCCTATTAACTTGTCTGGCCGCTAGCAGGTACGCTTGTAACATAGACGGCTGTATGTTGCTTACCATTCCATGCGGCACCACAATCAGAGCAGGTTCCTGATTTATATTCTTCTGCATCTACTTTCATGCCACATTCGGCACATTCTAGATGCGTTCTATATTTATTTATAATTGTACCATTTTTTGTCTTTTTTGCGTTAACAATCATGATGCTATCCTTTTCCAATTAGCGTCTTGGCTGGTATCAATTTCTCCCCAGACTAAAGTAAATCTACCATTTCCAACTCCCCCTGTAGCTTCTACGCCTGTTGGGAATGCTGTTCCTTCTGCGTCTGGCTCTGCTCCACCTAAATATCCTGTAGCTTGAACTCCAGTGACAGGTACTAAGTTAACAGTTTCACTTTCTGCTTCGCCTAACTGTCCTGTACCAAACACTCCTGTAGGATAAACATTTGCTATTCCCACCATGGTGAGATTGCCTACATGTCCAGTTGCAAATACAGACCCTGTGTTAGCATTATTATCCGCTTCAACAATTACATCACGTAGAATAACGGTTGCTTCCAGTCCACTAACTGCTACAACAGATTTAGCATCTACTCTAGCACGTCCTATTTGACCAACAGCAATAACGCTTGTAGGTTCAGCTATATCTACACCTGTCCCCCACGAGCCTCTACCCCAATAACCTGAACCCCACCCTTCAAACCGAGCCATCTTAGGCTCCTACTACGCTATACGAATAATAGCAGTTGCAGAATCCGCAGTTGGGAATACTACTGTAAAGTCACCAGCAGTTGATGTTTTATTACCACCAAAGTCTAACACTGCAACAGCTTTGTTGCCTTGAGATTGGTTGTAAATCATAGCACCACGTGCTGTAATAGTAGCGGTTGTCCATGTTTCATCAGCAAAATCTAAATAAGCTGTAGTACCTGATGATGTTGGGGCGACAGCTGATAATGCTTGTCCGCCTGCTGTATATCCTGTTCCTGCTGTCTCGCCACCTGTTTCATATGCTACGGTTGTTGCATCTAAAGAAGCTGAATCAGTATAAAGTGCTAGGTAAAAAGTGTCAGCAGTTGTATCTGCACGAGCCACAGTTGTACCAAAAGCGTGAATACCGTTCAGTATTTCAACTTTAAATGACGTACACATTGCTTGAGTAATTGCCATTTCTATATCTCCAAAAGTTTAATTAAATCTGAATGTCCCGCTTCACGCAGTTTATTCGCGATTGTTGTATGATTAGACTTGATTGCCTTTTTCATATACTGCACTAGAACGAGTCTAATGTTATTTTTGTAAGCATTTGCTTGCTCACGTATTAACGGGTCAGCATCTTCTCCAACATGTATTATCTTTGCTAATGCCATCTCCGCTACTTGTTCAGGCGTATGACCTTTTCCTTCTTCCGAAGTAATAACTTTATAGTCTGTGCCTTGAATCATTTGTCCTGTATTATTCATTATCTTACCGGTATCCTTTCTTGCCCACTTCTGTAGGCATCTCGTCTATTTTTACCTTCACCTAAATTCTGTAAAAGCGCCATTGCTTCTTGGTACTTACCTGAGTATTGAGCCACAGTATCTGCGTCTTCTTTCATAAATGCAGCTGCCTCAAGAAGTGATCCATAAAATAAAGCAGTATCAAAATTATCGCCAAGCCAAGTATTACCAACAGTGACAATACTCTCAGGATAGTAGTAATAATGTAACTCAGCCATGTAATCAGCATTGGGTGTCGGTCCTAATAACATTGAATCTTCATCAAATATTGCATAGAATTTTGGCTCTCCAACAACTCCTACTTGTGGACAAGCCTCTCTAATAAAGTTAACGTCTTTGTTTAACAGATAAACATACTCACTTTCTGCATTAATTATAGCTATACTAAAGGTAGATAGCCAATCACTTGGCAGACTAAAATATTTATTACCAGATGTCATAGTGCCCATTACGTTTTTACGTAAGTCAGGTAACTGCACAGCGTTATAAATTGTCTGTTCAGCATTTTGAATAAATCTATCTACATCATCTTTTGTATATTTATTCTCTGTATAACTTTCTATTGCTCCTACTAATTCTGTATAGTTCATTGACTATTCCTTATGCCATTGGGCCACGAGCTTTTGTGCCTTTAGTTGCTGCACCGTTACCTCTAGTTTCAATACCATCTCTTTTAACATCTGTTTCAGGGTAGCCTGATAGTTTGTTTGGTCCCTTATTGATGTTAGCTACAGCAGTCCCAAAAATCTTACCTTGTCTTTTAGGCATTTGTTGGGGTTTTGGTAAAGCTACTTCTTCTGGTTGTTTATATTCAGCCATTGTAATTCTCCTAAGTTATCGTTATTGTAACATTTCCTACTTGACTTTCGCCTTCTAAATTATCAACTAATCCTTCTAGCTGTAATGGGTTATGTAAGCCTACTGGGTTCCAACCCCACTGATAATCCCTTTGCTCTTCCAAGTTTGTATCTGGTCTTGGATTACGTACTGCTTGAGGGTCATTAACAGGATACATACCTTGCATATTTTGAGGATGGTCACTGTTCCAACACTCCTCGCAAGCCTTTACATGTGAGTCTTTAGTTCTAATAAATAGGTCTCTTAGTTTATTTAATTTAAACTGAAACCCACAAACATCACAATTACCTAATGCATGCTTACCGCCTGTAAATTTGCTACTCATCTATATATGGTACGCTCTTGGCGCTATTCTTAAATCAGCTTTTTCTCTATCTTCATCTGCAGCAAGTGTCCACTGCTCTTCATAAGACGCTTTTAAAAACTGTGTTCTATCTCCTGCGCCTGGTATTTTTAAACTTAAGTAATAAGCTAAACCTGCTACCATGCACGGTAAAAATCTAAATGGAATATCTTGTGTATTTATTCCAGTACCTGCATCATCTAATCTTTTCATTTTCCAGTATACGAAAGTATACTCATCGTCTTGGTCAGGTCTTGGATATAGATTAATAATAGGATTAGCTTCTTGTCTATTTATCCAAAGTTGGTTAGGTCTACCCTCACTATTCTTATTAGGTATTGAACCCCATGATGAAGCAGATAATCTACTGATACTTAAATCACTTTGATTCTGTCCTGTACCTGTACGAATTACCTGTTCAAGTAAGTCAATAGTATCTGCAGGTAAGTCATATGACTGCACACCTTTTAATAATGGGATACTACCTTCTTCAATTGTCCAGAGGTTAATACCACGGTTAGCCCACTCTGCTGTCATTAAATTTAAACTTCTTCTAGCAGTCTTTAAGTCATATCCTGTTCTTAATTCAGCTCCACATCTTTCAAAAGCTTCTTCTACTATTTCATTGAGGTCTAAATTAAATGTTGTTTTTCCTGATGTAGTCATTACATCTCCTTTTCAATGTTTCTAATTACAGTGCATTCTTCTGATATCACGTGCGTATGTACTGTAGGCTCAACTGTGTCCATATAATCCCCACCAATGAAGGCAGTGACTAAAGCGATAATTGATACTATTGTCTGCTTTGTGGTTTCCAATTACATCTTTCCTCTGATACTTCATTCTCAATATAGTCATTTATTTCAAAGTTATATTCTTTTACTTTTTTTGAATATGTCGTACATTCTTTATTATTATTTAAAGGTAGTGATAGAGGTTTATACGCTTCCCCTACCACGGTACCTGTGATAGCTCCACTTAAATACAGTAGAGTTACTATCGTCATTACATCACTTTCTTCACATGGTATGCCGCTAAATTACACGGATCATATTTCCATTGTGTCATTGTGTTATGAAATTTAGGATTTTCAGCTCGGCATTCTTTGTATGACTTGTAAGCTTTTGCTGCTTGCCAATCATGCTCCATACCATAACCTACTCCACCTACTAATGCTAAAATTGCTATTACTTCCATAATAACCTCCTTACTTTTTCATAATCCAGTTTTTGAATTTGTACCATACGTTTTCGAGATAAGTTTCCCAAACCCATAATGCTACGACTACACCAAGTGCCCATTGCCATAGTGGTGCGGCTACTGTTACTAATTCATGCATATTACTATCCTCCATTATTTTTTCTTTGTTGCTTTCTTTCTTCTTAAAGCAGCAACTCTTCTTGGTTTACCCGCAGGTTGTCCAAGTTTATTCTTTTGCGCTATACGAGAGCGTTTCTGTGCAGTTGTCATTTCTCCAGATGTTTTTGGAGTCTTGCTTGACACCCGTTTACTCGGTCTACAATATGGTGTACTCCGGCCATCGCCCTTCTTTCTACCACATGCTTTCCCAGTCTTTACGTCTTTCCACTCTTCCTTAAACCAACGTTTAAGTGATGCACCTTTTGCCGTCTTTCTAACAGCCATTATCTTTTAGCTCTTGTGTGTCCTTTAATTGCACACCCGTCAATACTTCCGCCTTTTTTATATCCTTTAGGTTTCTTTTTCTTATCTAGCTTGGTACCCTTCTCTTTAAAATTCTGTTTATTTTTAGGTCCAGGTTTAGCTTTATTTAATTTATCCATAAACTTATCCCTAGCTTTATCTGCTTTTACTTTAGCAGCGCCAGTTGGTTTAGGTGCGCTATTTATTTCCTTCACAACTTTATTCTGGTCTTTAGCCATTTTCTTTTGAGCTTTAGTTGCTAGTCCTTTAATCGCTTTTTTAGCTCCATATCTACCTGCTAATCCTGCTGCAATTGCTAGTGGTGCTACCATAATATTCTCCTATTTTTTACCTTTGTTTTTTCTGCATTTGGCAATAGCACCAGATGCGTAAGCACTTGGAAATACTTTATATGATGACTTTACTCTGTGGTAACAATCATCTTTAACACTTCCGCCTTTCTTCATCTTGGTCTTTGAGTGACTGCATCCACAATCGCTCTTCTTAACCTTACCGCCTTTCTTCATTGCTTTAGGAAGTTTCTTAGGGTTTACAATACCCATTCCTCGGCAGCCTCGCATTATCTAGACCTCTTAGCCTTTGTAAGACCTTTAGTTGCACAGCCGTCAATACTTCCGCCTTTTTTATATTTTTTAGCAGCTTTTGGTTTTTTACCCTTCTGCTCTAGTTTATCTTTAAGGTGTTTTTTCATCTTGTCTGCTCCTTTAAACAATGGGTTATCTTTTAAATACTTATCGTATACTTTTTTCTCAGGGCTGCTTTTTTTCTTACCGTCTGCCATTACTTTCTCCTATTAACACTTCCATCTTTTACGTGCTTGACGTAATCTAGAGTTTGGGTCTTTAGCTGCTTTAGGAAAGTCTTTCATTTGTCCTGCAGACCTTGCACAAAATGACTTACGTCTCTTTGCATCTTTAGAACCTTTCTTTACTTTTCCTGTTACTGCTGTTTTAAGTTTAGAACCTGGGTTTGCTTTCCGATAGGCTGCAACGCCTTTCTTTGTCATTCCCGCCCCTGTTTTAGTCTTTCTAAAATTACCTGACTTAACAGAAGTTTTGATTCCCATTCCTTTTTTCTTAGGTGTTGCCATTAAACACAGTCTCCTAATGCTTCAAACCAACGTCTCAATTCCTCAAGGCGCTCTTTATTACTTACAGGTTTGGGCTCTTCGTCCATCTAAGCCCACTTCCTTTTCTTACCTTTATTAGCTTTTGCCATTGGATTAGGGTCAGCTAATTTTTTAGTTGGTGGTTTAGGTTTAGCTTTCTTTCTAGCTGTCCTAGTTATAAATGGTGTTGCCGGTGTATCATCTGTTGGGAATACTGCTACCCCTTGGATGCTCCATGCATTTGCACCAATACAAGTTAAGAGATATACAGAACCTGCTTCTCCGCCTGTAGACTCTCCATTACCTGATATTGCATTTGCAGTGCCAGGTGAATGATAGAATCCTGCTAGTCCACCTGCGTCATCACAATAGTTAATTGTTCCGTAGAAAGTATCCGCTACTCTTCCAGTTTTAAATAAAATAGGTGTAGTAAGGTCAGCTAAAACGATAAAGCTATACTGCATTCCAAAGTTACAATCATCGCCTGAACTAATAATAGCTGGTAGATTGATTATGCCTCCGTTTGCAGATATAGTAATCTGTTTACCTGATTGTCCTTCAACAGTTAGATTAAGCGTACCGCCTGGAAAGGATACAACGCTGTCCTCACCAGTACTAATAAAGCCATTATGTGATCTGACAGGTCCTATAAAAGATGTCATTGACATAATGTATTATCCTGCTGATACTGCTAAAGCGCCAGCGTTATTCCATAGCTGTCCTGCGACAGAAGGGTCAGATGTAGGTAAGTTTTCCATGATTACCACTTCGCTATTAATTGTGAATGAACCGCCTGCTGATGAAAAGCCGTTTTTAGATACTACCGGCCCTGTAAATGTAGTTGTTGCCATTTTGATTTCTCCATACAAAGTTATAACTTATCAATCGTGTATGCGTCTGCTGGGGCAGTTTGATAAGTCGGTTATGTTCCCAGTTATACTATCATACTACTTATTTCATATTTTATCTACCCTATTTCTTTAATCCTGAGATGACAATTCCGTAACTAGCACTAGTATTTAAACTACTGCCACTAAAAGTAATTGGTTTAAACCCACTAATTGATGCTTGTCTATCACCTGAACTATAAGAGGATTGTTGCCAATTTTTAAGACCTGTTTTTATAATTAAATCACCATTAGACCAAATCTCTAGCATAGTTGAGTCTGTTGCTTGATAGCTTGAAGCGTTTACTGTTGCACCTGATGCGCTAAATAGTTTATTAAAGTAAAAGGTTTTATTTGACCCCATGCTTGTACTAGCTGCACTAAACTGCCCAGTGGTTAAAGACCCTTTTGATACATATTTCATTGTGTTACCAGCACTTGATATTGTGTGTAAAGCAGGTGCACTATTAGAATTTACATGACTATCTTTAATAGCATTATCTACATAAAGTTTATTAACAAGGTTTAAATCTTCTGTCATTTCTCCTCTGTACTTTGCCCATGCTCGTGAACCACCACTAATATTAAGAATATCACCAGTTCTAGTAGTCCATTTAACTTGGTTATAACCAGAGTTTCCGTGGTCTAAATCAAAGTTAATACCAAAAGCTGTACCACCAGCACCAGCATCACTACCATCTGCGTTTGTAGCATAACGATTCTTAAAAGTAACAAATCTGTTTGGCATGGTAGGTTCAATAATAATATCTTTTTTATGTTTTACTTCACCTGTAAATGTACCGCCTGCTTTAGGCATGAAACCATCTAAGTTTACTTCACCTTCAGACATTGTAAAGAACTTAACACGGATAACACCTGGGGCTCCCGCAGCTGATACATCGGGGTTCTTAGGGTCTACTTCTTCAACACCCGGACCACCTTCGGCTTTAAGTACATTAACTTTAAACACTGTATAAGTATCATTAACATTCTTCTCAGTAATCTTAGCCAACATGAAAGAGCTATCTGAACCTTCAAATACTTCAATCATTTGTCCTATTTCTACATCATTAAATGTATGTGTATGAGAGGGGTTATCACTATCATTATTACTAAAGAACATTTCTGTGACTTGCTCAAACTTATCTGCATGTTCTACACCAGCAATAGCATAATAATGCTTATCTAAAGGTGCACGAGGATAATTAGTATCAGGGTCATGAGCCCAATGCCCTCTATCAAACGAGGGTGCAAGAGCTTCAATCTCTTCTTCTAACTCAATGATATCGTTTTCACTAGAAGATACTCTTGTTGATAATCCACCGATAGCATTTGCATTATCTGTTATATTAGTTTTATTAGTTGCAATGTCTGTCAAATTTTTAGCAATCTTAACATCTTGAGCTGCTTGTGAGTTATCAACTTCGGTCTTAGTATAAGTAGTAGCTTGAGGTGCTTTAGAAGCAATCTGGGCATCTTGAGCTCCCTGTGAGGAGTCTATTTGAGCTTTAGTATATGTAGTTTCTTGGGGTGCTTTTAAATCAATAATTTCATCTTGAGCTTCTTGTAAAGCATCTACTTCAGCTTTGGTATAGGCATCTATTGGGTCTGGAATCTCAGGTATTTCTGGAATCTCAGGAATCTCTATAGCTGCTATATCCGCTGCGTTTTTTGCAATGTCCGAGGTGTTCTGTTCTACTTGTTTTATTACGTCTGGGTCAATCTCTACAGTTCCGCCTTGTGCTGTTGATTGAACTGATCCATCAGGGAATAGAATACCCGTGCCTGTAATTTCAAAGGGCCTTGTATATTTATTGATTTGGATTAATCCTGGGGTTTCCTCATCTATATAGTCAACTTTAGGTTCAGCTTTAACTTTAGCTTTAGCTTTAGCTTTTGGCTTCTTCTTATTCTTTTCTGGCTCTTCAGAAAACTTTTTTATGATGTCTTTTAGTTTCATTTTTTCATCCTCTTTTCTAGTGCATCTAATCTTGCTGATAGTTTCTCAATGAGTTTATCCTTGATAGCTAACTTCTTGTCTACTTCTTCTACTGAATAGTATGTAACACTGCTTCTTAATAAAAATCCCGCTGAATTACAAACAATATTTGTTTGGTCTGGATAACTAGGACCTACAAGAGTCATGTCGCCAACAGCTAATTTGCCATTAACTTCTAAATTATAATCATAGACGTCTGTAGTCTTATTAGCAACTTCTCCAGGTAAAAGAACTGCAACACCATCACCAGGTTCTATAGCACCGCTATATTTGTCATTGGAATTAACAGTAAACTCAAAATATGTGTCATGTTCTGTTATTCCTGTAATCTCTAGTGCACCGCCACCCATATGATTCTCATTTTTATAGAAATGAGTCGTTTGTACATCAATAGAATCTCCAACTTTAAGAGTTTTTAATCTATCTTTCATAGGAGTTGTACTTACGCTAGTACCTGGTATTTCTGTTGTACTTATTTTAACTGCGGTAATATAGCTATACATTAGACTATCCATTGACATACATCCAGCGTCAGGGGCATCTTTTCCGTAGTAAAATTCGCCTTTATAGTTATACCATTGTGCTACAACTTCTTTTACACGAGCCCATTCAAAAGACTGATCATAATTATTTTTTATTTTACGTCCCCAAGTGCTGCTGTTGATTCCATATTGAGGTTCTGGTATCGCAACAACTTCTGTCCAACTTTCATTTTGCCTACCATACTGTTTACCATTATCAGGTGCTTCTTCTACACCACCACCACTACCACCACCACTACCTCCATCACTAGGTTGCACATCAAATACAACAGATATAGGAGTATTGTTATCAATAGTGCCTTCAGCAGATTCTCTTCTTACAAATATCTCTGTGTAACCACCTAAATCAGATACATTAAGAACCTTGTATATACCTGAACCATTTTCAGATGATAGTGTAACTTTGTCATCTTCGTGTACGACTTGGTCATAGTCTGTCCATTCATCAGCACCATTTATATTACTAATGTAAATTTCAACAACATCTTGGTAATCAGTTACAAAAGTAGTCCTGTCGTCTGCACCGCTATCAGGGTCAAAAGCAGGATTACCTAAGTATAAGTTGCCAGGATAAGGGTCATCACCAATATGAAGAGTATGTTTGTTTGTGTAGCTAGCTTCAATAGTGACATTACCACCACTACCACCGCCGAAATCATCTGGGAATGGGAATACTTTATTATTACCTACCCACAATTCTTGTGTTTCACTGCCGCCTAGAACAACTTGTCCTGAAACATCCCCTCCTCCCTTTGGTGTAGCTCCAGCACCTATGAAAGTATTGTCATTACCACTAGATAGACCATCCCCAGCATACTTACCTATGAAAGTATTGTTGTCACCACTAGCTAGGGCATTCCCAGCTTGAAAACCTATTGCGGTGTTAGCGTAACCATTTCTAAGTTCATACAAACTATCACGACCTACTGCTATATTCCAAGTAACATTTTCAGCATTCCTAAGAGAATCTTGACCTATTGAAATGTTTCCTTCTGATGTGCTTGTATTCCAATGTAATCCTGGTTGATAGCCATCAGCCCAGGAAGGCGTTTTAGGATCTGGTTCATTTCCAATCATTATATTTGTAATAACTCTTTCTCTAGGATTGTAAGAAGAACCTATTGCCAATCTATTAACGACTATTTGTTCGTTTTCAGTATTAACAGAAGTAATTTTTAAATCTGGGTTATCTGTAGACACATACTCTTTTTCTTCCCATTCAGCTATTACTTTTCCTTCTTCAGGTGAGGTTACTTGTGCAATTTGTCCCTCAACTATTGTACCTGTATAAACATAATCTTCTTCGTAAGTATCAATTGTTATTATATAAAATGTTTCTCCTTCATAGCCCATATGTTCTGGAGCGACATCTGAAGATATTAACTGCTCCATAACAAATGTAGCAGAGCCATCAGGACTAGCAAATTTAAGCTGTTTTAAATAAAAATCATCAAGTATAAACGGTAATTCGTTTCCTTTATTGTCGTATTTAGAAATATAAATTGATTGTATTAATTCATAACTGTCGTTAGGTACAGGCATGCCACCTGGTCCCATGAAAAAGACTTCTCCTGGTTGAGGTGGAACAAATGTTTCCCAGTGTTTACCTTCTTCAGGACTTGGAACACAGTTATTAACATATAAATAATCATGTGGTTCCCAAGGTGCATCTATAGTTTCACCACCACCTGAACCACCACCTGTAGATTGACCAGTGACTAGATGAATAGATAAGCTAGTTGAAGCATTTTTCTTTAAAGTAATACTAGTACCATCAGTTGTCTTTGCTAAAACTTTACCAGAAATAGAATCATCTACTCCATTACAGTAAACCAATCCTGTTGCAACAGATGTAATTGCATTTTTTACAGGTGTATCATCAAAAATTTCAGTACCACCATATTCTTGGGCATCATTTTTAAATATGACAGCCAAATTTCTTGTTAAATTAGGAGCTTCAGCTCGTGTGTTTAAAGTTACTAAATAATAACCCTCAATTGTCGGAGTAAACTCTTTATTGGTTTCATCATAAAAACTATTTGTATCATGCTTAATTGCATTAAACTGTATTTTTTCATAAACATTTGAGGGAACTTTATAATCACCAGATGAAATACCAGCTTGAAAAGCTACCGCCTCTTTCTCTTTTACTTCACCCTCTGTTATTGAGGATATCATGTGACCAGAGAACCAATTAGCAAAAGCGTTTCCAGATGTTGCAAAAGAAGAATTCCCTGTGTTAAATAGAGCACTAACTTTATCACCAGAGTTTAATTTAACTGATACAACTAAACTAAAGGTGGGATAATGAATTGAATAAGATGTTTGTGAAACTGCGTATTGGACATCATTTACATCAATTCTTAACAGACCTATGGCATCTTCTGTAAAAGCTGACTCACCAATGCTAACATTAAATTGGTACACACCATCTTGTGGTGCTATAAAATTATTATCTACAAGACTAAAGCTATTTTTATCATCATATGCTACATCTTCCCAAGTAAGTTTTGTCCAAGCATTTGGTGGAATGGATTGTGGTGATGTTTTGTTTGCTTTAAAAGCTACAGGAGGTTGTGCTTCTCCTCCACCAGTACTGCCTTTGTCTGCTTTACCATCTAATAGAGTATTGGTTTCAGTCTTAGTATAAGCATCAACATATGGTGGCATTGCTTCTATGTCTGCGGTGTTTTTTGCAATATCTACTGTGTTTTTTGTGATGTCTGCTGTGTTTTTTGCAACATCTGCTGTATATTTAGTAATGTCCGCTGTGTTTTTTGCAACATCTGATACGTTCTTATCTATCTTTGTATCTTGATCAGACTGCTGTGTGTCCATCTCAGTTTTAGTATAGACATCTGCCTTATCCGCTTTCTTAAGTATCTCTGTATCTTGTTCATTTTGAGATGCGTCTACTTCAGCTTTAGTATAAGAATCTATAGGTGCAGGTATTGCTGCAATAGCATCTGCATTAGTTTGTATATCATCTATGTTCTTATCTATCTTTGTATCTTGGGCAGACTGTTGTGAGTCTATTTGAGCTTTAGTGTATGTAGTTTCTTTGTCTGCTTTTTTAGCTATCTCTGTATCCTGTGCTAATTGTGAAGCATCTACTTCGGCTTTGTTTTCTTCAATAGCTTCGAAGTTATCTGCAATATAAGCTAAGTTAGTATCAGTTTTAGTTTCTAATGCAACAATATCAGTGTGGTTTGTATTTATTTCAGCATCTTGAGCTGATTGTTGTGCATCTATTTCAGTCTTAGTATAGATATCTCCTGCATCAGCTACAGCATCCCACTCTCCGTCTTTTCTACCATACATTTTGCCATCAACGGGGGCATCAGGTATACCTGAAGTTTCACTAATAGACACCCATGTTTTATTGTTACGCGCGTACGTCTCACCATCTTCTGGTGCGTCTTCTAAGGAATCTTTTTTATCAGCTTTTTTAACAATTTCTGTGTCTTGTTCTGCTTGTTGTGCGTCTACTTCAGCTTTAGTATAAACATCAATTTTATTTGCTTTTGTTGCAGTTACATCATCTTGTGCTTGTTGTTGCGAATCTATTTGGTCTTTACTATATGTACTTATAGGTGCTGGTATATTTGAAATAGCTTCTGCATTCTTTGCGATCTCTATGTCTTGTAAATCTTGTTGAGCATCTACTTCAGCTTTAGTGTAAGCATCAACAGTTTCACCACCGATAGGTCTAGCTTCTAATGCCACTATATCCTCTTCGTTTTTAGTAATTCTATTTGAGTTGGTCTGAGTCGCTGCTTGGTTATCAGCTATATCGTGGTTTTGCTCTGCCTGTTGAGCATCTATTTCAGTTTTAGTATAAGTATCTACAGGTGACGCGCCCCCTCCAACATCTGAAAGAAGTGCTATAGTTCCTGATTTAGCGGGTGTTGCTATTACAGTACCTGCAGGGGCTTCTGAGTCAGATACTATTTTTGTGTTACCTAGGTGAATTTTATTAGAGGCCATCTTAGTGTTCCATGTAAATTTTAATTATATGTCCCATGATTATACTACAAAAAAAGGGGCCTAAGCCCCTTAAATTTAAACGTTGTAATACATGTATTACTTGTTCATTACGTACATTGTTACTTCAAAACCGAAACGCATTTCAGTAGCAGCGGGTTTAGTCCACATAGTAGTTCTCCTTGGTTAGTTACACCTAGATTGTAACTGAATGGTAAATGCTCGCAATAAGGATTTTCATGAGTCTGCATGAACTATATCTGGATATTTCCATTTAGCTGCGTGCCAAGGATTTACAGCAATAGCAGTTCTTTCTCCAGTAAAGTGTGATACTGTATGAAACACTCTAGGAGGCATTATAACCATTCTATTATTCTTAGGAGTAACGACATCTGCTACTTGACTATCTAGCCTTCCATCTGCTCTAATTTCTTCATATAAATTATTACCCTCTTCGCCTAAATCATTGTTATGAGATACATATAGTTGCCCTCCAGTTAAGTTATTAACATATATGTAATAAATAATAGAACATTCCGGGAATGATAATATTTCATCTTCTGCCCTTCTTCGTTCATCATTATCTATATGCCATGTTGGGGGTCTAGTGTTTCTGTGGTGCCAAGATTCATATCCAGTACAGGAATCTAAACTATAATATTTACTGGCAATTTTTATTAAAGATTTAGCAAGATTTTTTGAGGGGTGATTAGTGTCAGGCAAAAACCATCTTTCTTGGTCTTCATTTTCTTTAGGTTCTAGTTGATGTTTCTGTATTGCTTCAAAACACTTCTCTGGAAACACGTCATCTAATATTATTAAACTCATGGCAAATTATTATACACCTAAAAAGAGAAAAGCCCAGCAGAGAGGAGCCGGGCTTTTCAGGGTGGTGCTTAAGTAGAACTATGAAAACTACTTATTCACCTGGTGAACCCCACATACCTAGTGGATCACTCCAACCGAATGAATATCTTTCACGGGCTTTATATCTTACGTTGCCTGTATCGAAATCACCATCCATTGAAGTTGTTAAAGCAGTTCTTTCAAAGTGCTTCATACCGTTAGGTACATCAGTGGTTAAGTAGTAAGCATCAGTATCTGTTAGATAATGGTTTACTGTATAACCTTCTGGAATAGAGCTGTTTGTATACATTGCATTAATATCGTTATCAGCAGTACCAACACGAAGTTGAGTTTCTAATATACGAGTAGCCACAAATTGTAATGCTGGTGGAATTACCAACTTACGTGGTTTAGCTGCAATTAATAAACCTCTTTCATCAGTCCATGCTGCGATTTGAATCACTGCGTTTTCTAATGATGCTTCACTGAGGTCAGCTGGTGTATCTTGTGTATTACTATTAGTGCCACCTGAAACTAACGGGTGTGCATCACTGAATAGAGGTACACCGTCACCACCTGTATAGGCTGCATTAAAACCGTTATTAACAACATTAGCTGCTCTAACTTGTTTTGTGTTAGCCATTGAACGTGCAAGCGCTTTAGTATAACGAGCTGATAATGAATCATATAGATTATCTTCAACCGCTTCTTCAGTTAGACTGAAACCTAAAGCAATTGTTACGTGGTTGTAACGTGATGTAAACGCTTCTTGTGCATTATCATATGCAATAGCTGCGCCTTCGTTTTTGACTGGTGCGTTAGCAAAGCCAGACAGTTTTGTTTCTTCTTCAAAAGAACGGTCAGAAGATTCAGTTTCGTAAATCTCTTTATGCTCTTCGCCATAACGGTCATATTCTAAACCGAATAATGCGTTAAGACCTGGAAGTAGCTCCTTAAGGAGCTGTGCTCTTGAAATAGCCATTTCTTATCTCCTTAAATTATAC
>JAAHTG010000717.1_pt1 | contig 27021 bp, 29 predicted proteins | sample 6116081 | NCBI WGS metagenome assembly JAAHTG01 (sample SAMN13939989, study PRJNA603662) | sponge metagenome | isolation source: marine sponge | host: Mycale hentscheli | place: New Zealand | collected 2005 | reverse complement strand
AATAGAAAAGCTAAATAAAATTTATTATTGCCCTGTCAAAAAAAATAGATTAGTTAGCGTATTCAACAGGTAAAACGATTTATGAAGTTAAGCATTCTTTACTTTCTAATTATTTGAAAAAAGAATTAAAATCTCCTTCTATTATCATGTCTTTTGCGTAAGTCCTGAATATGTTAGTCATGTGTCCTGGAGGCAAAGAAAGAACAGAAGCTGAATTTGAAGATTTATTTGTCAAAGCAGGATTAAAATTAACTCAGATTGTTAGCACTGCTGAAGATATTTGCGTGATTGAGGGACGTAAACTGGATAATTGACAATGAAAATTTGGAGTTATTTTTGATATTTTTCGAGGTAAATTTTAGCGTTAAGCATTATTCATAAAGGTTTCATATTTATTCAGCAGATACTATCTAAAGTCTTAATTATTGCGATCTAATTCTGAAAAAGTTGTTAACTTTATTGAAGTGATTTACTCTCAAAAACGATCGATATTGTTAATAGCCTATTTTTAGTTGATAATAAAGTAATTAGGCACTAATAAATTAAATGAAAAAGGAAGCTTGTGTTACAAAAAATTAAGCAAGATTTAAAAAATGATTTGATTGCTGGACTCTTAGTCGTAATTCCTTTGGCAACTACTATTTGGCTTAGTTATGTTATATCTAATTGGGCAATTAAATTCCTGACGCAAATACCTAAACAAATAAATCCATTTGATGGAGTAGATCCAGTTTTAACTAATATACTCAATTTTTTTATCGGCTTAACAGTTCCTTTGGGCTTTATCTTACTCATTGGTTTAATGGCGAGAAATATTGTCGGTAGATGGTTGTTAGAATTGGGAGAAAAAATTTTACAAGGTATTCCTTTAGCAGGTTCTATATATAAAACTTTAAAGCAAATTTTAGAAACTTTATTTCAAGACTCTAAAACTAAATTTAGGCGTGTTGTTATGGTTGAATATCCACGACAAGGAGTTTGGAGTATTGGTTTTGTGACAGGAAAAGTAAGTAGTATTTTACAGTGCCATCTAGAGAAGCCGATGTTAAATGTTTTCATTCCCACCACTCCCAATCCCACTTCAGGATGGTATGCTATCATGGCGGAGGACGAGGTGATTAATTTACCGATTTCTATAGAAGATGCTTTTAAAATACTGATTTCTGGCGGAATTGTCTCTCCAAATATATCCCCAGAAGAACCTCAAGATAATAAAAAAGTTAATTCATCTAAATCCATGCCAGAAGAAAGAGAAATTTTATCTGTTTCTCCTTCTCCTCTTAATCAATAAATTATTTTGTTGGCGAGGTGTTATTTTATAACGTAAAAGTAAAATTATCCACCAATACACCTGGAACTAAAACACCTCCCAACGATCGAGATTCATATGTACCAACATTGGGAATAAATTCTCGAAAATTAGTTAGATCAACTAAATTATCACCAAAGAATGAATATAAAGAGTCATCAAACCTTAAGTCTTTAATGGTAGCAACTATTTTGCCTTTTTCGACCCAAAAACAACCATAGCGAGTCATACCTGTAATTCTACCTAAAGTGCGATCGCTCCAGTTAAGATAGTGTAAATTAGAAAGATATAAACCAGTACCAATAGCAGATAATATTCCTGATTCTGGGAGATTACCCATGGCTATTTCAGGCGATCGTAATCCTTCAAAACTACTGGCAGAATTAGACTCTAAGCCATATTCTAAAGCTGTACGACTACTGATAAGAGTATTGATTAATTTTCCCTTCTCAATTAAAATCAACTCATCAGGACACATTTGACCTAAATCATTAAAACGAGGGACATTTCCACTAGAAAAATTTTCCTTTAAATTAAATAGTGACGATAAAGTTTTCCCCTGTCTTAACTTAGCCAAAGCACTACCTCCTTGCCGTAAAGAGGCTTCGCTAATCCCTCCCCAAGAAAACATACCTAATAAATCTACCACTGCCGCAGGTGCGAGATAAGTGCGATAACTACCGGGTTTAATTTCTTTGGTTGGTAAATCTAATTTTTGTAATTGTTGGTGATTGTAAGTAATTTGATGCTCATAAGCCTTAGCATCCCATTCCTTAGACGAAAAAGTACCTTTAATAGCTTTATTTTCTGCATTTATTAAAGAATAATCCACAAAGAAAGAATCCGTAGCAAACCAGTGTTTTTGTCCCAAACAATTATAGTTTGCCCGAATAATTGCCCCTCCTGCATATAAACCTGTAAAGTCTAAATCTTGGGTGGGTTTTAAAATTTCTACCACAGCCAATTCAGGAGCAAGTAACTCACCTGTAAAAACTTCGTGGGATGCTCCTTGATTTTCTGGTAAGACAATATAAGGATCTTCTGGTAGACTATTTATCTCATTTTGCAGATAATCCAAATTTTCTAATGCCATCTCCACATCGCTTTCCACATTTCCCGTTAACGGAAAATTAGCCGAATTAGTCCGCTGATTAGCAATAAATTTTAAAGACACCTGCGCATCAATAACTATACCTGTTTGTCTAACTTTGGCATTGTTACATCTGATAAAATGACTATTTTCAGCTTTAAGTTGTACGATCAAATACTGTTCTGATTGTAGTTGAGAAAATAATCGATCGCAAACTTGATTAAAAGACTCTTCCCAAGAATTATTCTGTAAATTGGTCATTATTAATTATTAATTATTTGTTTACCATCCAGTAATAGAAGATGTGTCTAATAAATTTTGATTACTGTCAGATGAACCATCATTTTGCTGATCATTTTCCCTAACTTCAATACAAAAAGTTGCTGTATTAAAACCACCAAAACGCTTAACAGTACTAACCCTTAAACGAATATCATCACTGATAAACCAGAATCTCTCACTGATAGTCATGGTTTCGTATTCTGTGGTTAAAACTAAAGCATCCTCATGATCTAAATGATACTCTCCTGCCACAGGAACTATTTCTGCATAGCCTCTTTCTCTTAATAATTTTCCTATTTTGGGATTTTCTTCATCAGGAATTAAAGCAAAAACTGTTTCTCCTTGATGATTTTCATCATCTTTATCCCATTGCATAGCACCATCCCAAGTTACATAAGAGCCTCCAACGGACAATTCAGGGCTAAATGAGTGCATTTCACATATTTCGACAATTTTGGGGTCATCCTTCGTTAAAGTCTCTACTTTGATCTGTGAACCACCTGTTTCAGCTCTTCTAAAAGGGAGATGGTGAGTTGTACGTTGGGAATTCCATTGTCCCGAACTGTTTTCAAAGAAAGTTAAGCCGTCCATAATTAGTTAATAGTTAATAGTTAATAGTTAATAGTTTTAACAGTCCTTCATTCCTTTGTCAGATATGACATTTGGTTCAGAAGTTGTTTAATAAATTTATCTTTCATTGTCAATTGTCAATTGTCAATTGTCAATTATCAAGACTTGCTTTGAAGAAAAATCAAGCCACTATACAATTGAAATGCCTCATCCCAAACTGTTTCTTCTCGGCGAAAAAGATGAATATGAGACTCAATTTCCTTAAGCATTTCGGGAAATTCGATAACTCCTTGGGCGAATGAAGTAAAATTTGACCAGACTTTTTCAGGGCTTATTTTAGTTGTTAGATTATTTTCTAAATCTTGCCATTTTTCTTTCGCTGTATTACTTTTTTGATCAATATTTGTATCATTATCAAATTGATAATTTCTCCCATTGAATCTAAAAATACTATTATTAATTATAGAATGTAAATCATAAAATTCAATATAATCTAAAGTTGATTTTTTCTTTTCTATTTTATTCTTTTTACTATTAAAATTAACAGTTAATTCAAATAAAGGAATCATTCCTTTAACACAGTTATTAATGTCAGTAAGATTAATAATGATTTGTTCTTCTTTTTTACTATTTACTTGGTAATCATCATAAATAAATTTTAATTGATTCTCAATTATTTCAACGGAATTAACTTCATAAACTTTGATTTTATTAATATTACTAATTGACTGACAGAAACAAGGTAATCCTATTTGATTCAATTCTGATTGATAATAATTTAATTCTCCTAAACTGCCTGTTTTATATAAACGCCAACTACGGGTAGGAATTTGTAGAGTTGCTGTATATCTGTCTATTTCCATTATCTTAGCGAAATGAGGTGCTAGTTGTTTTTTCTGTTCTCAAGATACATCTTCTAAGATTAAAACTGCTAATTCTTGATTTTCTTTTACATTTGTAAACTCTTGTTTTTTTGCCTTTTTTATTTTGGAATGTTGTTGTTGCTTTATCTCTTCTCGTTGTTTTTTAATTTTAATAATTCTTTCAATACCATTACGAATAAGGTTAATTAATTTAGGATCTGGATAGATACTATCTTTGATAATTTGACGATAATCTTGTTCTGCTTCAATTAATTTCTCTTCTTTTTCAATAATTAAAGTTTGATAATATTTTAGCCATAAACTATCGATTTTTTGACTAGTTAATTGTTCAAGAATTGTTTGAGCTAGACTATAATTTTGTGAATCGATCGCTTTTTCTAATTCTTCAAACATAAAAGTGATAATTAATAATTAATAATTAATAATTAATAATTTCAAGAACCTACGACTTTCTGGTAGTGCGACTATCATATATTGAGTTTTTACAGATAGAATGCAAAATGAGAAAAAGGTGGTTAGCCCTCAAGCATTCATTGTCAATTGTTCACTGTCAATTGTCAATTGTTTTCGATCGCACTTGAGACTAAAGACATCGCCATAATCGGTGCCGTAACAGCCCTTAATATCCTCTTACCTAAAGATACCTCTTGAAACTGACATGCGATCGCTTTTTCTACTTCCTTTGTTGTCCAACCTCCTTCACAACCTGTGGCAATAATCATTTGAGCAGGAACAGAAGATGATAAGTCCTTTGTTAAAAAATATTGCAGATGAGGAGTAGAGCTACGAGCAAAAGCAATGTATTTAGGTATAGTTAACTTATTAGCTGTCGTAAAAGCTTCGTTGACAGATATGGGAGGAGCTATGTAAGGCACTATTTGTCTCTCTGATTGCTCTGCTGATTCGATCGCAATTTTACGCCATCTTTGTAATTTGTTGGTGCTAGGTTTTAGTAAAGTGCGATCGCTAATTAAAGGTTGTAATTGATTCACACCTAACTCCGTGGTGCAACGAATAATATCTTCAAAACCATTACCTTTAGGCAAAGCAACCATTAAAGTAACTGCTATCGGTAACTCTCTATTTTCTGTTAAAGATTCAATAATCTCTCCACCATGAGGAGTTAATTTCACTTTCCAACAACTGCCTTGTCCATTAATAACGATAAAATTATCTTCATTATTTAATCTCACCACACGACGTAAATAATGTTCTTGCTCTTTTTGTAAATGAATTATATTATCTTCTATTTGTTCTTGAGTGACGACTAAACGATATAACACAATATTAATTAATAAGCTTATTTATATCTAAGTTAACTAGTGGATACTTTAGAGCCTTCATTCTCTTACTAAAAGTCAATCTCATGCCAATTCATAGCATCTTTTTGATCAAATAGTCTAAAGTCTTTGAGGTTTTTAGTGGCAACTAATATACGACGACCTTGGTATTTTACTCTTTCTATTCTTAGATGTGCGAGAACTAACATATCAACATCTACTCCTTTTGGACGTTCATACCCATTAAGCATGGCATCAGATCAAATGTCTGCTGCTTCGGATAAGACATAGTTATCTAAAGGTAAATTATTTATAGTTTTAGTAAGATGTTCCAGATTTCTAAGTTTAATATCAACTTTTCTTGCTTTCTTTCGAGCAACATAAAGAATTCCTCTGTGAACTTCATATCGACAAATATCTGGAATTGCGATAAGCACACCTCGTGCTAAAAGCTTATATAGCCATTCTTTACATTGATATGATTCTTCGTGAGGAGACGACTCAGTCACAAGTAAAGTGATAATAGAAGTATCTAAAATTACGTACATTATTACTGTTCAGAGAAAAGAGGTCTATTTCGATGTGAATCAATTGTATTCATAAGAAGTTGAGTATCTTGTTGTTCTTCCTTCGTTAAAATTCTTGTTTGATCTTCACGCAACCAAAACTCGATAAGTTGCATTGGCATAAAATTACTCTCAATTTGAGCTTTAAGTAATTCTTCTTCAGACTTGGCAAGCAATTCATTCTCACGAGTATTAACTGTATCATTAATTTTTGCAATACCCGAATTAACAGCTCGATTGATTTGTCTGAGATATTTTTTTGCTGATTTTTGATCTTGATTTTCTAGGGGAGAGTAACTTTCAAGTATGTCTTGCACTTTAACTGGTAATTCAATAAAAATTACTTTCATTACAGACAAAATATTTATTGGTAGATTAGAAGCACGACTTTCGATTACATCAACAATTAAATCTATACCTTCGTATATCTGCTCTAAAAACTGAATAGCTTCACTATTTTTCTGACTAGCATTTATTGCTTCAAATCCTTCGAGTAAATGTATAATTGCTTCACAAAGAATTTTAAATTTGTCCAACTCTGTTTGAAAATTATCATCGTAAAACTCTGAATATCTGTCGAAAAATTCAATAACAACTGTGGATACACTGACTAAAAAACGCTTTTGATTCTCAAGATTATCAAATCCTAAATTATTAGTATGTTGATTAGCAGACTCTTTTTGTATATTTTTTGTCAACTTAATCCAATCCGAAAATATTTGTGTTAACAATCCCTCATTTACGTCAATATTATGACTACGCTCTAGAAAATTGAGTTCAAATGAATTGAGTGAACCCTTAATTGTTTCACCAATGCTCTTAGCGAACAAATTTTCTTCAATGATTACAGCCATAAACTACTCGAATTTTTGGGAAGTTTGTGATTTTAAATTGTTATGCTTATATTTCTTTTCAACTATATTGTAGCTTAACTCTTAAATTGTTCCGCGATCGAATCTTATAATTACTATATTTGACGCTTAAGATGAAGAGTATTTCGTTTGGATATGATTAGCTATAAGCTATAAGTCATCAGGCAGTTACTGTTTAATAATCTACCAATAAAGTTTGGGAATTTAATGAACGTGGATTATTGATACTGTATTCTATTTTGACGCAAACCTTTAACTGTAGACTGCTCAACAAGCTTAGAGCTTAAAGCTTATAGCTTTCAACAGTTCAATGTTAATCATGAGGATAAGCCATTTTTTGTAAGTCGATACAATCATCAAATTCAGTTTCACTGAGATAACCTAACTCCATAGTCGCTTGTTTGAGAGTGAGATTATTTTCATAGGCAAGATGAGCAATTTTAGAAGCCTTATCATAACCAATTTTAGGATTCAAAGCAGTTACCAACATTAAAGACTGATTAACTAACTCGCTAATTCTTTCTTGATTAGCTTGCATATCCTTAATCGTAAAATCAGTAAAATTATTACAACTATCCGCCAAAATCTTCACCGATTGCAAAATGTTATAAATCATCATCGGCTTATAAACATTCATGTCTAAATAACCACTCGCCCCTGCAAAACTGACAGCATTGTCATATCCCATGACTTGCACTGCTACCATTGCCAAAGCTTCACATTGAGTCGGGTTAACTTTTCCTGGCATAATAGACGAACCAGGTTCATTTACAGGTAATTCTAACTCATTTAAACCCGCTCTAGGACCACAAGCGAGCAAACGAATATCATTGGCGATTTTATATAACGAACCTGCCAAAGTTTTCAATACACCACTGAGCATTACGATAGCATCGTGAGAACCCATCACAGTAAATTTGTTAGGGGCAGAAACAAAAGGCAAGCCAGTTAATTCGGCAATATGATGGGCTGATTTCGTCGCAAAACCAATAGGTGCATTAATTCCTGTACCCAAGGCTGTACCTCCTAAGGCTAATTGATAGACATCAGGTAGGGCTTGTTGAATTCTATTGAGATTATCATCTAGCATTCCTACATAACCAGAAAATTCTTGTCCTAAGCTTAAAGGTACAGCATCTTGTAGGTGGGTACGTCCAATTTTGATAATGTCTTTCCATGCTTGGGCTTTTTGGGCTAGTGCGTCTCGCAGTTTAGTAACTTTGGGTATTAATCTCTCATTTATGGCTATGGTGGCGGCGATGTTCATAGCGGTGGGAAAGGTATCGTTGGAAGACTGAGACATATTAACATGGTCGTTAGGATGAATGGGATTTTTGCTACCTAATTCACCTCCAGTAATCTCAATGGCACGGTTGGCAATCACTTCGTTAACGTTCATATTGGTTTGAGTACCACTACCTGTCATCCATACATATAAGGGAAAATGATCGTCTAATTTTCCTGCCAGTATTTCGTCGGCAACTTGGGTAATTAATTGTGTCTTTTCTGTTGACAATTTTCCCAGTTCATTATTAGTTATAGCTGAAGCTTTTTTGACGATCGCAAATGCTCGTATGACTTCGATGGGCATTATGTCTTCACCGATGGAAAAATGATGTAATGAACGTTGAGTTTGAGCACCCCAATAGCGATCGCATGGTACTTCAATTTCACCGATACTATCTTTTTCAACACGAGTTTTTTGATTCATAATTAATTAGTCTAACTAAGTTATTTGGTAATAAAATTTGCTCAATATAATTTTAAAACACCACTGTAATCATTTCCAGACAATGTTTATAACCTTATAAAAAACATATTTAATCTGGGTTTAGTTCTGATAATACAAAAGTATTTATATTGCGATCGCTTTCCAAGATTCAGGTTCAATTACCCTAGTATTAATATTTTGTTCTTTTAATAATTGACGAAAACGATCAATTGTACCTTCAGGTTTTAAAACTTTAGTTAATAAACCTTTAAAATCAATATCTCCTCCAGCAGCGGTGGATAAAATATATTCTGGTTTCAACCAATTGCAAACTTCTACCGCACTTTCTTGCCCTTTGATCACAGGACCAATTAAAGGTATTTTGATGTTTGTTAAAGGAGTGATGATAACTTTGACTTTTTCTTCTTGTAGATTAGGAGAATGAAAGCCATGAGGTTCATAATAAATAGATTCGTCAGTAGTTAAGTCTTTGATTATATAGGCATTTTCCACTAAACTTGGCCCGACAGGAGAACCTGCGATCGCTTTAATTTCTAGTTTATTATCAAAAATATAACTCTGATTATGATCTAAAGACGTAATGGTACAATAACCTAAATTTTGACAAATTTTAGCTCCATTAACCGAAGCCACCACAGGTAAACTATGATCTAATATTTTGAGAGTAGGAGGATGAGCATGATCTTCTAAACCTTGAGATAACAATATGAAATCAATATTTTCTGGTATAGGGTGAGATGTCTTTTTTTTACCCTCTAACAACCAAGTTGAATTACCAAATACCAATGAACCGACTAACCAAGGATCAAGTAGTATTCTACATTGAGCAATTTCGATTAACCAAGAATTACTATCTAACCAAGTTAATTGCATAATAATGACTGAAAATGAATCTAATTAAAAAATAAAATTTCTACCTCTAACATATCAGTTAGTTCATCAAGAATGCAGAAAGTTTTAGAATAATTACTCTAGGGAACTACTGTTATGGCAATTTTGTTTTGAGGCATGGACAGTCATATTCAAAACTCTAACAAAATACTTTCTCTGCTACCTCCGAACTCCCTTCTCTCCGTCTCCTTTATAATATAAATTTTTCAAAATCCCCACGCTATAGCTAATTGCTTTATTGACTATCATGAAGACATCATCCGCTAAACTATTAATGAGCTATAAGATTCACTATTATGCTCAAAGTAAAATTTTCGGAATTAATTATCAACTGTCACTTATAAAAAATTTTTTATTAATAATTTTCGAGATTGAAAAACTATGGATTTAGTTAATTTACAAAATACTTTAGATAATATTTCTTTTGCTGTACTTTTCATTACCATGTTGTGTTACTGGGTAGGTGCAGCTTTTCCTAATTTAACTCTATTACCAAAATTAGGAACTACTGGTTTTATCATTGCTAATTTATCCGTCGCATCTTTATTGATTGCACGTTGGATAGAAGGTGGTTATTTTCCTATTAGTAACCTCTATGAATCTCTCTTTTTCCTCACATGGGGCATTACCGCCGTTCATTTGATCGCTGAGAATATGACTGGTAGTCGTTTGGTGGGAACTGTAACTAGCCCCATTGCTATGGGAATTACCGCTTTTGCGGCTTTATCTTTACCCGTTGACATGCAACATAGCGAACCATTAGTACCTGCTCTCAAATCTAATTGGTTGATGATGCACGTTAGTGTGATGATGTTTAGCTATTCCGCTTTATTAGTTGGCTCTTTAGTAGCGATCGCATTTTTAATTGTCACGCAAGGTCAAGAAATCCAACTCAGAGGTAGCTCAGTGGGTACAGGTTCCTACCGAAATGTTAAAAAATTAAAATTAAACTACAACAAAGAAACTATTGCTCTAGAGCCAAATACAGGGGGAACAGCCGTTTTGACCAAACCTGAAACTGAAATTATGACTCTTTCTCCCGAACGTTTGAACTTAGTTGATACCCTTGATAATATAAGTTATCGTATCATCGGCTTAGGTTTTCCTTTGCTCACCATTGGTATTATTTCAGGTGGTGTCTGGGCAAATGAAGCATGGGGTTCATACTGGAGTTGGGATCCTAAAGAAACATGGGCATTGATTACATGGCTTGTGTTTGCCGCTTATTTACACGCACGTATTAGCAAAAGTTGGCAAGGGCGTAAACCTGCTTTGATTGCGGCAGCTGGATTTGTCGTTGTGTGGGTATGTTATTTAGGAGTTAATTTACTCGGTAAAGGATTGCATTCCTACGGTTGGTTTTTTTAATTAATAATTAATAATTTAAGAAGTTGTTTGAACAGTTTCAATATGGTATAGCATTTAGCAATCACGAGTTCTAACTCTTAACTCTTAACTCTTAACTCTTAACTCTTAACTCTTAACATGACTCAAATTTCTTTAATCAAAGCCAATTCTTACGAAATCGATATTTTACGTAAATCTTTAGAAGAGTTATTAGAACCACTAGGAGGTATCAGTGCATTTGTGAAAAAAGGCGATCGAGTTTTACTCAAACCTAACCTATTAACCGCATCTCGTCCCACCAAAGAATGTATTACTCGTCGTGAAATAGTTTATTGTGTTGCCAAAATGGTTCAAGAAGTTGGTGGTCAGCCTTTTTTAGGAGATAGTCCCGCCTTTGGTAGTGCCATGGGAGTAGCCAAAGCCAATGGCTATCTACCTTTATGTGAAGAGTTGAGTTTGCCGATTATCGAATTTAAAGGCAATAAATACGCCACAGACAATAGTAATTTTAGTCATCTACGCTTATCAAAAGAAGCCATGGAAGCCGACGTGGTTATTAATTTACCCAAGATTAAATCTCATATGCAAGTGACTATGACTATGGGGGTAAAAAATTTATTTGGTTGCGTACCAGGTAAGATGAAGGCATGGTGGCACTTAGAAGCAGGTAAAGATGCAGGACGCTTTGGAGAAATGTTAGTGGAAACTGCTCGTGCGATCACTCCTGATTTAACTATTATTGACGGTATCATTGGTCATGAAGGAAATGGTCCTAGTGGTGGAGAACCTCGTAATTTAGGTCTTTTAGGTGCTTCACAGAACGTTTTTGCTATAGATGTGACCATCGCTGATATTTTAGGTGTATCTCCCGATTTAGTACCAACTTTAATTGCTCAAAAAAAATTAGACTTATACCCTGACATAGAACAGATCGATTTTCCTTTACTCAAACCCCAAGATTTAGCTGTTTCTGATTGGAAATTACCTGAAGCTTTGATGCCTATTGATTTTGGTTTACCAAGAATATTTCGATCGACATTTAAGCATATGTATATTCGTTTTATCAAAGAGCCTTTATCCAATTATTCTGTGCAAAAATGAACTACCTCAAAAGCAAATTCAAACCTATTTTTCAAGCTTTAGCGATCGCAACCTTACTTTTGATAGTCTTTATAAATGGGTGCGTCAATCAGCCCCAAAATGAATTACAAAAACTAAAGATTGGGATGAATCGCTGGCCGGGTTATGATGTTGCTCTTTATGCCCAAGAAAAAGGTTTGTTTAAACAACGAGGATTGGATGTCGAATTTGTCGTATTCGATGTGGCTCAAGATACTGTTCGTGCGACTTTACAAGGACATTTAGATGGAGCTTTTATCACCTTGTGGGAATTGATGCAAGCAGATCCTAGTAATGACACTCCTGCTTATCTTATGGTTGTTGATGTCTCGGCTGGTTCTGATGGAATTGTTACTCAATCAGCGATTAAATCAGTTAAAGAATTGAAAGGTAAACGAGTCGGGGCAAAATTGGGGACAGTCAGCCATTTGATTCTGCTAGAAGCTTTGAAAATTAACGACATGCAACCTACTGATGTTGAAATTGTTGATATATCTAACGAGATTGCTGAACAACAACTCAAAGAAGGAAAAATAGATGGAGCAGTAATTTGGGAACCATCTTTAAGTCAATTAAAAGAAGAGATTAAAGGTAATATTATCTTTACGACGAAGGATACCGATAGTCTGATAATTGATGGCTTTGCCTCTCGTTCAAGTTTTGTCGAAAATAATCAAGAAGCTTTTACACAATTTATCTTGGCATGGTTCGATCTTATGAATCTTGTGGAAACTCAACCAGAAGAAGTCTTTGAGGTGGTCGCAAACCAGTTGGAGCAAACCCCAGAATCTTTTGCTAGTGACTATGCTGGACTTACCAAAGGAGATATTGCTTTGAATCAACGTATGTTTAAACCTAATGGTCGTCTTCAAGAAGCGACGAAAGAAATTACGCAACTATTACAAGAAGATCCTCGACATAGTCGAACTATTCGAGAAGATATTGATATTAATGCTAAACCAATTAATGATGCGATCGCACAATGGAAACCATAAAGAAACTCCTGAAATTTAGTCGATTGAAACCTAGCCTTTCTAGTCAACTATTAATCGCTTTTGGTTTGTCTTTGACGACAGTGGGATTTACCACTTTATTTGTCAATTATCTTTTGATTCAAGAGAATTTAAAAGCTGCAATAAAAAAAGAAGCTCAAGTGCTAACTCAAACTTTAGTTTTTTCCACAGAAAGTGCTTTAGATGTTGGCTATCAAAGTATTTTGCGTCGTGTAGTTCAGAATTATGGGATTTTTTTTGAAGTAGAAGAAATTGCCATCATAGATCCTCAGGGAAAAATTTTAGCTAGTAGTAATCAAAAATATCTGCACAAATTTTATCAATCTGAATATCCTGAATTTGTTTTATCTATGGAACAAGCAGCTAAGACTGGAATTGAACAAAATTTTCAAATGATTAGAGGAGGGCAACCTGTTCTCGTAGAAATTTTACCCTTTAGCAGTACTTTATTTCATGCCCCCGGACTTCGAGGTTTAGTGATTGTGATACTCGATCTTAAACAAATGCAGAAACAGGCATGGCAGACTTTTTCCCATTCAACGACTACTTTATTTTCTGGTGGCTTAATCATTATGGGAGTGATGGGATTTTTGATTGAAAAAATGGTATTAAAACCTTTACGTGAATTGAATCAAGCCGTTATTTCTAGTAAAGAAAAAGGAGTATTGGAATTTTCCGTTGCCTCTTTGCCTAACAATGAAATTCGTTCGGTTGCCAAAACTTTTGAGATTACTTTCAAGGAATTAAAAGCCTATGAAAAATCCTTGCAAAATTTTAATGAGCAATTAGAATTAGAAGTTGAATTTCGTACACAAGAATTTAAAGAAGCAAATGATCAACTCGAACTAGAAATTATTGAACGTGCAAAAATTGAAAAAGAGTTGAGAAATTTTACGGAAAAATTAAAAGTTAGTAACCGTGAATTAGAGGATTTTGCTTATGTTGCCTCCCATGATTTACAAGAACCTCTACGTAAAATTCAAACTTTTGGCGATCGTCTTATCTCTAAATATGGAGACTCACTGGGGGAACGTGGACAAGATTATCTGGCTAGAATGCAAAATGCAGCGGGTAGAGCTCAAACTCTGATTATTGATCTGTTATCATTTTCACGAGTAACCACTAAGGCAAAACCTTTTGTTAAAGTTGATTTAGAAGATATTATTCAAGGAGTATTGTCCGATTTAGAAATTAAAATTGAACAAGTAGAAGGCAAAATAGAGATTGAACCTTTACCGAAGATTGAAGCAGATAGTTTACAAATGAGGCAACTTTTCCAAAATTTAATTGGTAATGCTCTTAAATTTCATCGAGAATACATTCCTCCTCAAATTAAAATATATGCAAACTTGGTTGATCGAACTAATTCCAAAGATGTCAGTCATCATCAATGGTTGCAAATTTTTGTGGAAGATAATGGTATTGGTTTTGAAGAAAAATATACCGATCGCATTTTCAATGTTTTCCAACGATTACATGGTCGTGGAACTTATGAAGGCACTGGTGTTGGTTTAGCAATTTGTCGTAAAATTGTAGAACGACATGGAGGAACTATTACTGCTCAAAGCGAACTTGATTATGGAGCGATTTTTTGTGTCACTCTTCCCATTCAACAATCAACTAATTCTAACCAAACACATAACTTAAGTATTGATGATCAGCAAACATAGCAACTCAATTATAATTTTAGTAGCGGACGATGTAGAAGACAGATGGCTAATCATGGAAGAAGCCCTCGAAGAAAACCGTTTAGCCAATGAAATTTATTTTGTGGTGGATGGAGAAGACTTGATGGATTATTTATATCATCGCAACGAATATGAAAATTTAAAGCCATCTCCTCGCCCTAGTTTGATTCTTCTAGATTTGAATATGCCCAGAAAAGATGGGAGAGAAGCCCTCAAAGAAATTAAAGCAGATCCCCAACTGCGACAAATTCCTATTGTTGTTTTAACCACTTCTCAAGCAGAAGAAGATATTTTTCGGACTTACGATTTAGGTGTTAGTTCTTTTATTACTAAACCTGTTACCTTTGATTCAATGGTCAATATCCTGAAAACTATAAGTAAATATGGGTTTGAAATTGTGGAACTACCAGATCAAATTGGTAAAACAATTGAGAATGCCCCCTAGCCTCCCCCCTTACTAAGGAGCGAAGCCGAAGTGGGGCGAAAACAGAATATCTGATACTTGCTCTTACAACCTCTAAGAACTCAGAATTCAACTATCAACTATCAACTATTTATGGATACTAGATTTGTTAAAGTTTTGCTCGTTGATGATGACGAAGATGATTATATTGTTACCCGTGATTTATTGGAAGATGCCCAAATTAGTGATTTTGAACTCGATTGGGTATCTAACTATGATCTCGGAGTTGAAACCATTGCCAAAAAAGAACATCAAGTTTATCTACTCGATTATCGTTTAGGACAATATACCGGTTTAGATATACTCGAAAAGGCGGTAAAAATGGGCTGTAAAGAACCTTTTATTCTGCTAACAGGTTTAGGAGATCACGATATTGATCAAACTGCCATGAAAATGGGAGCTGCGGATTATTTGGTAAAAGGACAAATTGATACTCCTTTATTAGAGCGATCGATTCTTCATGCGATCGAACGTAAACAAGCAGAAGCCAAACAAGCTTTATTAATGGAAGAATTAAAATCGGCCAATCAAGAATTACAGGATTTTGCCTATATTGTTTCCCACGATCTCAAAGCACCCTTAAGGGGGATTAGTTCTTTGGCGGATTGGTTAAATATGGATTATATAGATCAAATAGATGCCCAAGGACAAGAAATGTTGCAATTGATCAAACAGCGATCGCAACGGATGAATAGTCTAATTGATGGTATTCTTCAGTATTCTAGGATTGGTCGATTAAAAGAACAACAAACAGAAGTTGACTTAAATCAAATTGTTGCTGAGGTGATTGACGTACTTGCTATTGCTGACAATATGAAAATAACTATTGTAAATCCATTACCAACAATACAATGCCAAAAAACTCGTATTTACCAACTTTTTCAAAATTTGTTGAGTAATGCCGTCAAATATATAGACAAACCTCAAGGAGAAATTAACATTAGCTGTGAAAAATTGGTAAACTGTTGGCGATTTGAAATTGCTGATAATGGTTCAGGCATTGAAGAAAAGCACTTTGATAAAATTTTCCAACTTTTTCAAACTCTCACTCCCACAGATAATGCTGAAAGTACAGGAGTTGGTTTATCTTTAGTAAAAAAAATAGTAGAAATGCACGGCGGTAAAATTTGGTTGACTTCCCAATTAGGTTTAGGCACGAATTTTTATTTTGAAATACCTCAGCAATCTCATAATAATCCTATAATCATTGAGAATTACCGAAAAAAGATGATTTAAACCCTCATCTTACTTACGAACTGAATATAGAAAAAATGTTAACTATTAATTAACAATTCCCAAAGCCGATGACTTGATTGCATAAGTGATTCTCAATTCTCACCGAAGACGTGCGAAGCAGGGATTCATCTCAATTCTCAATTCTCAATTATTTTTCCTGTTCATATTTGGTGTGAATCAGCTTATTCTATGAATATGGGAAATGTTATAATATAATTAAAATTTTTAGGGCAAATGGAAAGTTCTCAGTCAATTTTGCTAATAGAAGATGATGTCATTGATATTCTCGCAGTTAAAAGAGCTTTAAACGCAATCCAAGCACCAAATCCTTTATTTTTCGTTAATAATGGCGAAGAAGCTTTAGATTTTTTGCGTAATGAGAACAATTCCAGACCTGGACTGATTCTCTTAGATCTTAATATGCCCCGCATGAATGGTCTTGAGTTTTTAGAAATTGTCAAACACGATCGCTTTCTCAAAATTATTCCTGTTGTAGTTCTTACCACTTCTCAAGAACAACAAGACAAAATGCAAAGTTTTAGTCTCAATGTTGCAGGTTATATGATTAAGCCTGTCAACGATCAAGAATTTATGCAGACTCTAGAAATCATCCATGATTATTGGTCGATGAGTGAAGTCCCCACAGGATTACAATATTATCAGTGAGCTTGATCTGTCTAAAGAATAATCATGATGAACACTAAACTTCTCCTAGTCGAAGATGATCAAATCGATCAATTAGCATTTAAACGTTGGCTTAAAGCCAATAATTTCAATTATGATGTGGCGATCGCCAATTCCATAGCCCAAGCTCAAATTCTATTGCAAGAAGAGAATTTTGACGTTGCTATTTTAGATTACCATCTAGGAGATGGAACGGCATTTGATATTTTAGAGCTAATTCTGGGTAAAGAAATATCAGCAATTTTTCTAACGGGAGCAGGAAATGAAGAAATTGCCGTAAAAGCCATTAAATTAGGGGCTTGTGATTATTTAGTTAAAGATGTCGATCGAGAATATTTAAAACATTTATCTACTGTTATCGACAACGCTATGCAACAGAATCAACTGATGCGAGCTCAGAAGCAATTCACTCAGATTTTGTTGGTGGAAGATGATGTTGTTGATCAAATGGCATTTAAACGCTTAGTTCAAGAAACCAAATTATCTTACAAATATAATGTCGTCTCCTCAGTACAATCAGCTCAAGAATTACTCAAAACAGAATTTTTTAACGTGATCATTTCCGATGACAACTTAGGTGACGGTACAGTATTTGATATTTTAGATTTAGTCGCTAATCGTTATCCTGTAATTGTTTCGACTGCTAGTGGGACTGAAGAAATTGCCCTCAAAGCGATGAAAGCAGGAGCTTATGATTATTTAATTAAAGATCCCGATCGCAATTATCTCAAAGTTTTACCTCATAAAGTTGCCAATGCGGTTCAAAGACAAGTACGTGAAGCAAGATTTCGATTTTTGTTTGAACAAATGGCAGTGGGAGTTGCTCAGTTTAACATCGATGGTGAGTGGTTATTAATCAATAAAAAAATATGTCAAATTTTAGATTATACCCAAACAGAATTACTACAATATAATTATAAATCAATTATTTATCTTCTGAACAATTTTTAAAACTTGCTTATAACGGAATGAAAAAATAAAAAGTATATTGCTCTGGATTATATCTTTGAGTAATCAGTTTTGTTTTCTTTAAAAATTACTTCTAATCTTTGATTTAAGATCAGTTTACCCTAGATTTTATCTTGAGCTACTAACAATTCTCGTCTTCTGTTTGTTAAAATGGTCAGTTACAGAAAAAATAACAGAATCTAATTTCTGAACAATGAACAAATAAAATGCTCAATCCTAATTTAGATGCTATAGAACTTAATAAAGATGAGTATGAACGCTATGCGAGACACATTATTCTGCCCGAAGTGGGTTTAGAAGGACAAAAACGTCTCAAAGCGGCGAGTGTACTCTGTGTTGGCACTGGAGGATTAGGCTCTCCTTTAATTCTCTATTTAGCCGCCTCTGGTATTGGGAGAATAGGTATAGTCGATTTTGATATTGTCGATGCTTCTAATTTACAAAGGCAAATTATTCATGGTATTTCATGGGTAAATAAACCAAAAATTGAATCGGCAAAACATCGTATCCTCGAAATTAATCCCGATTGTCAAGTAGATTTATATGAAACTCGATTGAGTTCAGAAAATGCTCTACAAATTTGTGAACCCTATGATGTAATCATTGATGGGACAGATAATTTCCCCACTCGTTATCTTGTTAATGATGCTTGTGTATTGTTAAATAAACCTAACGTTTATGGTTCCATTTTCCGTTTTGAAGGACAAGTAACAGTCTTTAATTATCAACAAGGACCTAATTATCGTGACTTATATCCCGAACCACCACCACCGGGAATGGTTCCATCTTGTGCCGAAGGAGGAGTACTAGGAGTATTATGTGGAATAATTGGTAGTATTCAGGCGACAGAAGCAATTAAAATTATCTTAGGAGTCGAACCTAGCAAAACCTTAAGTGGTAGACTATTGCTCTATAATGCGATGGAAATGAAATTTAGGGAACTGAAATTACGTCCTAATCCAGTTCGTCCTGTAATTGAAAAACTCATCGACTATGAACAGTTTTGTGGTATCCCTCAGGCTCAAGCTGAAGCTGCACAAAGCGAAAGTGAATTACAAGAAATGAATGTCAGTGAATTAAAAGCATTATTAGATAGTGATGCTGATGACTATCTCTTAATTGATGTTCGTAATCCCAATGAATATCAAATTGCTCAAATTGAAGGGGCGACTTTGATTCCATTACCTGATATTGAAGATGGAGATGGTGTTAGCAAAGTTAAAGATTTACTTAACGGTAAAAGTCGTTTAATTGCTCATTGTAAAATGGGTGGTCGTTCAGCAAAAGCTTTGCAAATTCTCAAAAAATCAGGTCTTGAAGGGATTAATGTCAAAGGTGGTATTGCTGCATGGAGTAAGGAAGTTGATTCTTCTGTTCCTCTATATTAATTTTTTTGATTAATAATTAATAGCCTTGGATACTGTCAAAATTTGTCCAAGGCTATATAATTAAATGTTTTCATTGAGTATCTCTTATTTGTTCCTTGCGGTTACAGTAGGATCAAAAGCATAGGCAGGAACTCTCTCTAAATAGTTAGTTTCTTTACCTGTAAAAGATTGGGCTAGTTGATCGAATGATTTAGAATTCCAGTTACGTTCATGAATTGTTTTGGTCTGTTCTCCTCTGAAATATGCTTGAGTACCAATGATTGATACGGCTACCCATGCGATCGCAAAAACGGAAATTAATAATAACATTTGGTTTAAACTCTTTTTGTTTAACTACAATACTATATTAACCTTATGTAAACTTTTATTGCAAAAGGTTGACACTACATTCTCTTAGCATCAACCGTACTTGACAACAAAAAAGTAATAATACTAAATGGGATTAGAGTAGGTTATTTTCGATAAAACCGTGACCAATTCATTTATGATGATTGGTTTACGAATATAATCATTCATACCAGCATTGAAACAATTTTCTCGATCTTCTTTCGATGTGTTGGCAGTTAAAGCAATAATATAAGGCTGAGATTTAGTGCAAGCAGAGTTACGAATCTTTTTCGTTGCGGTAATACCATCCATTTGTGGCATCTGCACATCCATGAGAATGATGTTATAAAATTGTTGATCTAGCATTTCTAATACTTCGATACCGTTGTTAGCAACATCTACTTCATAGCCCAGTTTTTTGAGTGTTAAAATAGCTACTTTTTGATTGACTTTATTATCTTCTGCCAGTAGAATTTTTAAATTTGATTTATGAACCTTTGATGATTCTATAATTGTTGTTGGGGTTTGATTAGCATCATCAGGAATCTCTGTAATAGCTTTAACAATTAAAGTAAAATAAAATGTTGTGCCTTTTGTTGGTGATTTATTTGCACCTCAAACCCAATTTTGAGAAGGATGACCACCGATGTGACCAAAACTTTCTAGCCAAACAGTTCCTGCCATTAGATTCACTAAGCTTTTACTAATGGCTAAACCTAAACCTGTTCCTCCGTATTTACGATTAATGGAAGGATCAGCTTGAGTAAAGGGTTGAAATAGTTTAGTTATTTGTTTTCTTTTAATACCAATGCCACTATCCTTAATCATAATCATTAATTCGTGGGTATTGTTATTGTTATCTTCAGAGTTTATGACTGTACTTGTAGCAGTTATAGAGACACTACCATTTTTAGTAAATTTAATAGCATTGCCAACTATATTAATCAGGATTTGGCGTAAACGAGAAACATCCCCTAAGATATATTGCGGGACATTGGATTCAACAACGTATTTTAATTCAATTCCTTTATTTTGAGCTTGTCCACTAAAAAGATTACAAACCGATCGAATAACATCTTTAAATATAAAAGGACGCAGTTCTAATTGCAACATCCCTGACTCAATTTTTGAAGAATCGAGAATATCATTGATAATAACTAACAATGTATCGCCACTATCTCTTATTGTTTGAACAATATCTTGTTGTTCAGCAGAGAGGGGAGTATTTTCGAGTAATTGAGCCATACCTAAAACACCATTCATAGGGGTTCGTATTTCATGACTCATATTCGCCAGAAATTCACTTTTAGCTTTATTGGCAACTTCTGCTATTTCTTTAGCTTTAGTTAACTCTTTTGTTCGTTCTTCAACACGACTTTCTAATTGTTTGTTGGTTTGATTCAACTTAATATTCATCTGTGCTAGTTGAACAAAAGAAGATCTTAATTGATTTGCCATTTGGTTAAAAGAATTAGCTAGATTTTCAAATTCTTTAACTCCTTTAATGGTAACTTTTTGATCTAAATCTCCTTTCGTAATTGCTTTACTGGCACGACTTAAGCGACGGATGGGACTGGCTATCCAATTAGCCGTGATAATTCCTAAGATTATCGCTATCAGTAATGAAATGATACATAGTAAAATTGTATTGCGATTATGTTTATTAATTGTCGCCATAAAATCAGATTCCGGCATTGCGACTATGACCAACCAATCTAATCCCAATTCGTCTTTCCAAGGGGTAACTTGAGCAAAATAAGATTCTCCTTCAATGAAAAAATCTAGTTTTTGTAATTCATTAATGCGATCGAAACTACCAAATTTTTCTTTTAAATGTTTACCTGTATTTTTGATAAGAGGGTCATTCAGTTCTTCAACTTTGATTCTTTGTGCTTCTTTGTTAACCATTTTATAGGCTTCTTGAGAACTAGAATTGGCGATGACAGAGCCATCTCGTTCTAAAATAAACACTTTGGCAGAAGGACTGATGTCAATATCACGGAGATAGTCGCTAATGCCTTTTAATAATAAATCGACGCTCAAAACAGCTAATAATTTATCATTGCCATCATAGATAGGATAGTTTACAGCAACTGAGAGTATATGTTCAAGACCATCCCAAGGATAAACTTCTGTCCAAATGGGTTTACCTGCTTTGACCGTTTCTGTGTACCAAGATTCTGTTAAAGGTTCATAGGGAGTATCATCGACTATATCAAGGCGATTTCCTTCACTATCAGTGGCGTAAACATAAGATTCCCAATTAGTATCAGCAGAAAGTTCATCAACAGTAAGACTATTATCTTCTAACCAACGTCCTGCTCCAGAATATTCTCCTGTCGGTAAAGCATAGGAGATATAACCGACATCTTTAAAGACTTTTAATTGTTTCCATTGATAAAGTGCCGATTGTTTATAATTTCGTAAATCTAATAATCCTAATTGAACTGCATCGGCATTGATTTGGTTGACAGCAATAGCCGTTTTAATGTAGTTATCTAAATGTAAAGAAACGCGATCGCTAACTTCTGTTTGTAACTGAGTAGCTAAATGTTCAACCGCCTTTTGTCCATTTTTGAACGAGAGATAACCTGTTATCCCTACTACTATAGAAATTTGTAGTATAAAAGGAACAACTAGAATTATAGGTAATGGTACACTTTTATGCTTAAACAATATCTCTTGACTATCAATATTTGATAGTTTACTCATGGACAATAAGAATTAGATAGAGATGATTTATTTACTTATTATACTTGGACAAGGTCATAAATCAGTATGGGGAAAAGACTGTTAAGTTTTTGATAGTCAAATAATTAAGTAAGGTACAAACTTAGTGAAGATTAAATATTTATTTAAGGTAATAATAAATTTGCACCACCGGGTACAGGCAATTTAAAAGAAGGAGAAGAGTCTTCATTTTCTAGGGTAGGAGATGAATTTTCTTCTTTAACTGATGGATTAGCAACATTTTCAACCGTGGTATTGCTATAAATACTAACCAAGAGATTAACGATATCTTCTCTTTGTTTCATGGTTAAATTAGCAATTATTTGTTTATCATTGGGCAAAGGATTTTGAGTTAAAGAAGAATAACCCGGATATCTTTGTTGTTTCATCAACTCATTTTTTCCGAGATAATCCGCTAAAGTTAATTTCCAGTCTAATCGAAAAATAGTTGGTCTTGCTTTAATATATTGATGGTAACGAACAATACGACTAACCAAAGTATTTTCTGGAACAGCCTGTTTTGTTTCTCGATTGGTATAATTATTTGCCTGAGGAAAATCAGGGAGAGCTTTATAAACTTGTGTAGAGACTTTTTCTGGACGTAAGCTTTGGGCAACCACTACAGAAGAAGATATCTGTGTAAATAATTGCCATTGTCGTAAATAGTTATTGAGTAAATGTTCGCTAACATTAATCACGGGAATGAGAATCAAGAGTAAAAGTCTTAATTTTGCTCTTGATAAGGTATGAGATTCTTGTCTTCTAATCATCACTAATAATTTCTGGCTGAGTCAGCTCATCGGACATCTCAATGATAGCTCGAAGTACTGGTTTCATTACTTCTTCGATGTTATCATAATCCTGTTTTCTTCTTTCTTTTGCTCTTTTAGCTACACCTACGGTGATTTTATAACGATTTGAGGCTGCCTTAAGTAAGGAATCACTGCGAAACATGATTTGACTGGAATCAAAACTATTTTTTTTGAGCATTCTGGTTGATAGATGATTTATCAGTAAAGATTCAGGACTCAATTATAGCAACATATGAGTGTAAAGCAAAACAGAAACATTAGAAGTCAAAAATCAGGAGTTGAGAATCCGAATAGAAAGTGGATAGTTTTTAACTTGGTTGTTATTAATCAAACAGGCATATTGCCTGTTGTTGCAGCATAATGACTAGTTTTTTTACAAAGTTTTAAAGTTAGAAAAAGTGAACTGTGTAGTCAATGGTTTATCTTTTGCCTGACTGATAATTTTGCGACTGGTTAAAACATAGTAGTTGCCTATTTGCTCAAAATGATCTTTAAAGACGGTTTTGCCAGTTATTGATTGACCGCTTTCAGGATCAATGTAAACAGAGTCATATCCTTGAGCCAGATAACCGTTATCAGTTTCTTGGAATTCAAAAGTGTTAATGTTGACTATTTTATTACCGATTTTACGATTAACAAAGCAAACACAATCATCTTTTAGTTTATAGCTATTTCCTGCACCTGCACCACCTACCAAAATTTCGATCGCACCTTGCTCATCAGTTTCCCCAAAACTAAAGGTATTTTCACCATGACTTTTTTCAAAACTATGATTAACTCGATGAATTGTCATTTCCCAAAGTTGATTTTTAATCCCACGGGCAGCATCTTCATCTTCAACATCTTTTACTTCAAAGCTAAAGTCTGAATTAATTAATACTTTTCCAGTATGAGAAGTATCTCCTGAGGTCATGGTTACATCTGCTTCATAACCAGAAAAATTTTCATCCCATGTATAACGATTTTCATAGGCTTTACGAAATAATTGTTCAGCTGTAATAGTTAAAGTCATTAAAGGTAATCTCCTTGAGTTTCCATTTTCATTGTATTTTTTTTAACTATAGTTAGCAACTTTGAGATACTAATTGAAATGCTATTTCCAATAAACAATAAAAAAAATAGTCTAAATATTGAGAACTGTTATTGTTAGACTTAAACTAAAGTGAGAAAACATTCAAAATCAATGATCAAATTTCTAGTAAGTTTAATTATTATGGGTGCCGCTGGTTTCTGGTTTTATCAGAATTGGGAAACTTTTGGTTTTGATTCAGAACCAGAAAAAACGGGTGTTACCAAAGAGCAACAAAAACTCAATCGACAAAAAAGAAATCCTTATTTTGATTGATGGTAAGTGGAACTGAATACAGGAAAGCCAAACAACTAATACTTAATATTTGTCTGTAACAGAAAACGGTTTGATTAGGACATTGATGATTTCTAAAAGTATTGTTATGTCGAGATTTTAACCTTTGTGTTCCTTGTCCTTTGCTATACCATGATGCGATCGCTATAATATCGAAACGGTTAAGGTTGCCTATCAATTTCGGAATATTCATATTTCTATTTCTTCTCGATTATCTTTGGAATTAATCGGTGTTGGTAAAGACATATCTGATTGATTAATCGAATCAAAATCATAAACTGCATTGATGATCTCATTATTATCACTATGATCTTTTAATTTTCCTCCTTGGAAGGAATGTAATAATAAATGTCCTTCATCTAATTGAAATAAGTTTTGAATTTTGTCAAATTTTAAGGTGCCAATGGGACATAATCCCAAATTATTCTCTTTCGATTTGCTCATCATTAACTGTGCCATATAACCTGCTTCTAATAAACAAAAGTCTCTGGCTAATTGACCATACATCGGTTTGATTGCTTTGGTTTGACCGATTAAAAATATCGAAAATGCACTTGAGTGATAAATTGGTCGATTAATTAATCTTTCATGTATACTTTCATCTAATTCACCGACATCAGAAACTTTGGCTAAATCATGTTTTTGAGGATGATAATAATATATTCCTGCTTCTATACCTTCTATTCTGTCTGGTTTGATTTGTATATATACTCGCACTGGATATAAACCACCCGCAGAGGCATATAAATATTTAGCTTGATTTTTGAAATCTATTTGAGAGAAACAAGCCATAAATTGACTAAAATTTTCCTGGGAGATTCTCTGGGTACTAAATTTTCTAACAGTGCTACGTTCGTGATATTCCGATTTTAACTGTTTTGTATCTGCTTGACTTAATTTTAATGGTAACGAGTCTAGATCTTTTCGTAAACCTAATTGTTGAGCTTTTAATTGTTTACGTTGCTGGGGATCTTTAATTATTTGATATTTTACTTGATGTTGAGTGGGAATATTTGCTGTTTTTAAAGGTGAGTTTAACTCTGACTGATAAGCAATTATTTGAGCTGTTGCGATCGCATTCGGTTGACGATAAAGTTGGTCAAAATCAGGTCGATAATCAAATTCTTGTTCTAAACGATTAGCAATACGAATCATATCCACTGAGGTTGCACCGACACTCAACCAATCCACATCTGCTTCTATCTGGTCAATATTCAATACTTGGCTGACTAAATGACTAATTTTATTAGCTATATCTACTTGCCATAATTGTTCTTGTAATAATTGCGATCGCTTTTCAAATGTATTATTTTTAGATTGATTAACTTCTAAAAGTATTAAAGAAGTAAAATCTCCCACTATTTGATTCACCTGTGGGTGTAATGATAAACGTTTAAAAAAAGTTAAATTGAGTGTAAAGTTAGGAGCTTTTGTCCAAATTTTGAGAACATCACTAAAGGCGGTTAAGAGTATTCCCGAAGGAGTCAAATTTATTTGTGTTGCTTTTAGTTTTAGTTTTTGCCAATTAACTGCTGAAAGTTTGCCATGATAACCAACAAAGTGAGATTTTTTAATCTCCTCTGGATTTTTGGTTAATGGTAATTGAGGTGCTGAAGCTAAATTATCTAAACGATTAAGCCAATATTGTCGTACTTCTTGATAAGAAGAGGAGGTAATTAAATTTCTTTCTGCGAGGATATAGTCTCGAAAAGATAACTCTAACTTAGGCAAGACTAAATCTTGATTTTGATAAAATTGTTCTAACTCTTTAAATATTAGTAGATAGCTATATCCGTCCATAATTAAAAAATCAAAGCTAAAGTGAAGACGAATTTTATGGGCTGTTATTTTTGAAGCCCTGATTTCAAACAAAGGAAATTCATCTGCTGTTAATAGTTGATGAGACATTTGTTGTCTAATCCCTAACAATTGCTTTTCTTTTTCTTCTGCTGTTTGCCCGCTTAAATCTAAAAGGGGAATTTCATAAGCTGGTACATCAGTTAAAATTTGTTGTTCTCCATCTTCTGAAATTATGGCTCGCAACATATCATGGCGTTCAATTAATTTCTGCCAGCATAAGGTAAATTTATCTAAATCTAAATTGTCAGTTTCGATTTCGTGGTATCCATGAGTCGAGACTTGCCCCAAAGAAAAAACGTTAGTACGCCCAATCCAGTAGGCTTGTTGAATACTATTTAAAGGAAAACTTAGATGTTTTTCCGACGGATTAGGGATAATAGTGGGATAAGTCGAGTTTGATTCGGATGGAAATTGATTGATTATATCTTGCTCAAAATTTTCCTCATTATTAAAGTTGTTTGAGGTTTTAGATGAAGTTTTAGTTAAAATATCGGGTGCATCCCAGTTTGGATATGAGTAAAAATACTCAGTGAAATAATAGCAAAA
>JAAHTG010000714.1_pt1 | contig 27075 bp, 30 predicted proteins | sample 6116081 | NCBI WGS metagenome assembly JAAHTG01 (sample SAMN13939989, study PRJNA603662) | sponge metagenome | isolation source: marine sponge | host: Mycale hentscheli | place: New Zealand | collected 2005 | reverse complement strand
CCCGCCCCTCCTCCCCCCCCCCTTTTTCTTGTCACCCTTTCTCCCCCGGTTTTTTTAACAAAATCCCCTTTATCCTTATAAATTTTTTTATATTCTGCGAATATATTCTCAGATATCCACTCAACATTATCATACTCTTTAAATAATCTATTTTTTCCAATCTCAATAGCATGGTCATCCATATCAATAGCAGTAATCTTTTTTACTTTATCATACAATAATGGTATAATAACACTACCATACCAACAACCCCAAATAACAACTTCAGTATCTTTATTTAAAAGATTAAGTTTATCTAAGCCATTCACTAATTTAGTTTTGGCACACACTTGATTATTACTAAATGAATCTAGTATATCGTGTTCAAGTTCTGGTTCGTGTTTAATTATTGTGAGCGCTTTGTCGAACAGAGATGTATCAGGATATTCATTATACTTTATTTTAAATAAAGTTTGCAGTAATGCACTATCATCTTCATTTTTTACTGCGGTTAATAATTCAATAATATTCTTGCTATCAATGTCATAGTCATTATTTAGATTAAGAATATTTAATAAATTATCTATTTTTTCTTTACTAAGCATTAGTTCCAGCCATTTCCTGTTGCTTTCTTAATTAACATCCAATCATTAATTACTAATATATCTATAGCCGTCTCTCTGAAGGTGCGAATGGCATGCCATGGTTCTTCTACGATAGGCTCTTGAGAATTAAAACTTGTATTAAGCAACATTGGTATATCAGTTATCTTATAGAATTCATTAATGATATCGTAGTATCTTTCGTTTTGTTCTCTATTAATTGTTTGTATTCTTGCTGTACCGTCTACGTGTGTTACACCAGGAATCTTGTCAGATATAACTGGCATAATACGTGACATATAAGGAGATGGTTGATTCGTATCAAAGTATTCTTGATAGTGTTCCTCTAATACAGCAGGAGCAAATGGTCTAAAGTCTTCTCTGTTTTTAATTGTACTATTAATAATATTTTTTATATCTGGATTTCTTGGATCTGCTAAGATACTACGATTACCTAATGCACGATTGCCACTCTCTGATTTACCTTGAAACCAACCTGCTGTTTTACCATCAGCAATTGCTTGAGCTACAACAGTCATATTAAGAGGTTCCCAAAATAATGCTTCATAACCCCAAGTAAAACCTTTACCTCCAGCCCAAGATTCATATTCAGTGGCTGGTCCAACTCTTTCATCTTCAGCTGGCTCAAATTCGTATGCTTTACCAGAATAAGTGTCTACTACATGTTTATTTTCATTTAGCACATAATCAGCGTGTTGGTACACGCCCAGTGCTTGCCCTTCATCACCAACTGCTGGCGGTACATGAACATTCGTCCATTTCTTTGTGAATGCTTCATTCATATACCCATTATAAGATACACCACCTGCGACACAAAGGTTATTACAGGATTTAAGCGGATACACGAACTCTCTTATTTTATCCATTGTAAATTTTTGTAGAGTATGTGCTAAGTCTTCTTTTCTATATCTTTTTAAATCGATATAGTCATATTTCTCTTGCTTCTTTTCTGTAATAGCACCAGCAAATATTGTTTCAAATATCTCATAGAAGTAATCATTCTTTTTGCCATAAGCGGATAATCCCATAAGTTTACCTGCACCAAGCGTACCAAATCCTGTTAGGTTTGACATGTGATTCCATAACCAACCAATAGGTAGTACATCTGATAGATCAGTCATTACATTATCTTTATCAAAGAAACAACAACGATATCTATTACCAATACCATCTATTGCTAGCTTATCTGCTTGCTCGAATCCTGAATTAATAAAAGCATATGCTGCATGTGATTGGTGATGGTCAATAAAGTATATCCCATCTTTATAATAATGGTCCCATAATTTCTTAGGTTGCCAATCAAAGATCTCATCATGGCCTTTGAGTACACCTTCCAGTAATTCTGGTTTTGACATCCTTACACCGCCATATGTATATGTAAATGCTAGAATACTATCATCATCTTTTGTAAAATATTCCTTTGTGAATGCATCATTAAGTTTATAATCACTAGGATTTAATACATCTGATTGGTGAGCATAAGCTTCTGCTCTATAAGGTAAGTTATGCTTAAATCGTGTTTGTCTTTCTCTTTGATTATGCCATACTCCATCATATGTATTGTGATCATGTAGGTTTAGTGCTACTGCTTTTATCTTATTCATTTAGTATGCTCGCATATTTTTTAATATTAAAATGGCCCTTTGGTTGGACGTACTCAGTACAGGTCTTACAATAGTTTTCATATTTAAATAATCTGAAATTCATCATCTTATCTATATTCTCTTGAGTGATCTCAAATTCTTTTGATGTGATAGCATTGTTTGCAAACTTCTTACTACAATGTACCAAGTTTTGATTCTCAAAATTAATAACAGGTACCATAGGAAATGCTGCACACATCTTCCTATCTATCTCTGCAGCTTGTGCGTTTAATTGTATCTCACCAAAGTTAGGTGCTCTGCCATTAAATTCTTTCCATAGTGTATTCTTATGGTCTAATTTAGCCATAGCTTCAGGATATAAATGTTTATACTTCTCAAAGTTAGGTGTCTTAATAACTAAATTATAATTATTCTTATCATTCTCATCATGGAACTCATATGATTTTGGTCCTAATAAAGATATCTCATGCTCATAAAAATCTAATATCATATGCTCAACATAAATGATATTCTCATCTTCTAATACTTGTGGGTATCTTCTACGAACAGTAGAGTTAGATAGTACTTCGCATACATGATTAGGATTACTTTTAATTGCTTTGATAACATCAGGTAAATTCTTTACTAGACCTGGTTCACCACCTAATAGATTACACCTTACTTTATAATCTCTCAAGTAATATAGTGTTCTCTCTAAGAACTCCATATCAACAGTTAGATTCCTTTGTTCGAGAGTATAGCTAGTACAATAATGACAATCCTTATTACAGGACATTGTCAAAAAGAAGTCTATTGCTAGATATTTATTCTGTACGTCTGTTAGTTTTATCATGTATAAATTTATTCAATGCTATCAATAGTTTTGCTTTGGGTTTATCTCTAAATGGTACATCATTCCATTTAGGATAATCTGGCATAGTATATATTTTTTCTATTAGATAGTAATATATATCTTCGACAGGTTCAATTAGTTTTTCATCAATTACTATATCATCTATTACGAGTTTCATATTATCAATAAGTGTAGTTAATGACTCATCTTCATATACGGTCATATTACCCATATCGTCAACTTCAATTAACTTATCGTTTATTAATTCTATCATGCTAAAATCATAATTGTATTTGTAACACTATTTATTTCTTCATCAGTTAAATATGGATGCATAGGTAATGTAAGGATTGTATCACATATCTCTTTGGTATTCCTATAGAAATCTTTTCTATGAGTAATGTTTTGATACATAGGATGTTCGCATATAGGTTTAGGATAATGTATCCCGCTACCTGGTATTTTTGCCTTTAATGCATCTCTTATTTCTTTATTCTTAAATCTTACTACATATTTATGGTAAGTGTGTTGTTCGTATTTGGCAGGGTTTTGGATAATAACCTCGCATGGAGCGAGAGCTTCATCATATTTTTTTGCAATTGCAAGTCTTTTAGCATCATACTCAGACATCTTCCCTAATCTAAAATTAATAAACTCAGCATTCATACCAAGCATCTTTGAATTATAACCTAATACTTCGTGTTCGCCATGCTTTCTTAATTTTCTAAATAGCACTGCTTTCTCTTTATCATCTGTGAGTACAGCACCACCTCCAGCGATACATGCAACTTGTTTATTTGCATTAAAGCTTAATGTAGAAATATCGCCAATAGCACCAGCTTTCTCGCCATATAAACTAGAACCTAAAGCTTGAGCTGCATCTTCAATAAAGACAATACCTCTGTCTTTGCATATGTCTCTTAAAATAGTAGTATCACTCATACTTCCAAATAGATGTGGATATACAATAGCTTTTGTCTTATCACTTATCATTGCTTCAACACTTTCCCAATACATATGATATGTGTTTAAGTCTACATCACAAAATACAGGTGTGGCACCAGCTAAAGATACACATGATGCTGAAGAGATCCAAGAGAAGTTAGTAACTAATACTTCATCGTCAGATTTTAGATTTAAACTAATTAATGCAAACATTAAAGCATCAGTACCACTACTGCAAGCAACTGCAAACTTTCTACCAAGTAATTCTTTTAAACTCTTCTCAAGAAATTCTATATTTCTTTCTTGTTCTTTTTGCATTGTGCTATGAAATAGATCTAAGTAATCTCTCTCATATTCTAAGTAATCTCTATCCCAACCTGTCATTAATTTCTCCTTAAATCTGTTACATCATAATATACATCTATTTTATTTATGGCGTTATTATCTTTAATAAAATTATATAAAATACCCATAGCCATATTATTTTTTTCTACTGAATTAATACCATCTAATTGATAGTCAGCACACATTGATAAACACATTTGTACATTAAAACCTAAATTAATCCAATTGATTGCGGCTACATTTGCATTTCTTAATAAACAACCAGCAGTATTTGTTCCACCTATAATAACAGTAGTATTATGTGGTGATATCTTTTTATGTATGGAATCATTTAGGTTTTCGTATGTATTTAATATGTTTTCTATTGTTTCTTCATCAGTATAATCAATCCATGTAAAATCTTCAGCAATGGCAATTTTGCGAATACTTCCTAATCTTTTATCATTACGCCAATCATTTGAAGAGAAAAATATAGTATTCTTTGAATCAAACCTATCTAACAAACGTAGTAATTGTGCATAACGAATATCATTCGCTGCCTTATCGATTAGATCTGGGTAACCATAAAAATGATTTAACAAAATCAAGTTATACATAATGTATTATACCATACTTTAGGTTATTTGTACATAGATTAATCTACAAATTCAAACACATCATTGAATGGAGCACGAGTATCTTTTTTAAGTCCATCCTCTGACATATTCTGCCATTTATATAACTCTGCTTTTCCAATAGTTTGTATTAGATAAGGAAAGTGTTTAATGAATGGAAAATCACCAGCTTCTTGCCATTTTTCTACTTGTTTAGGAAAACAAATACAATATGAAGTATCGAGTCCTTCATCGCATACTGCTCCTGTAATTGTTTTAGCTACCATTCCTACTTCTATACTCCAACTTTCTCTGCCTCTTGGTATAAAATCTTCATCTCCCATTTCCCATTGAGTTCCTGTTAGTTCACATTGCTCTGCAGCAAATGGATTAGGTGGAGCAACTCGCGGTGTAATTATTAATGTCCATGGAGCAGACTTAACATGGAATAGATTAGGATTTGAATGATATTTATCACCTACATCTCCATCAAAATCTATTTTATTTTGTTCAGTCATTTGATATAGTTTATTACTACGGTTTACATTAGGTCCTAATACCCATACTTTATATGGAAAGGCATTTTGCTTTGACGTTGCAAGCGGATAACCTGTTCTTAATATTCTTTCTATAGTATCTCTTGTAGGAATATCATCAGTCTTGTAATGCACTACATGAGCTCTCTTTTTTAGTGAATCTTGTATTGCCATTTTATTTCTCCTTTATGAATTTATGAATTGCGGCCGCTAATCTTTTATGTCCTTCTTCATTTGGATGACCGTCATATTTTGATATTACATAGGGGCTATTTTCTTCATCAATATCTGATGATAAGCCAACTTCTTTAATACTTAATGGGTAACCACCTAAGTCTCTGCTTATTGGCCAACCTAGAAAATTGTTATGATTTATAATATCATCGTACTCCATTATTATTTGTAAAATTGTGTTTATATCCAGTTCCGCATCTCCTGGATATACAGTGTCATCTACCCCTCTAACTTTACCCATAGCTTCTTCTTGTTCAGTAGGCATTAATCCTCTTAACCAATCAATGTATAAAGGTATCATCTGTGTTTGAACATATGGTATATTATATCTTTCACACATATATTCAAAAGCTTTATAAGTTCTTAAACTTTTTCTTATCCAATAAAATATATCTCCATGTGGGTTTATTCTTTCAGCCGTCCATTGTCCATAATCATTTCTTTTTGAATGACGATGCTGATAATCTTTTCTAAAAGATTGTGACCAAGCAGCAATAACCATACCTATTTCGTTTCTATCTACACCAGTAACCCCTTCAAGTGTATCTTGTAAAGACGAGTATATGTACTCATTACCTTGTCCAGATCTTCCTAAATTAATGAGACGCATATCAAGCTTTTTTGCTAATATTTCTGGCCACATTGGCCAAGACACATCCATTTCTGGATGCGAAGCTGATCTAAAATTTCTATCAGTAAAACTATCACCACTAACTAATAATATTTTCTTCATATTCTATTTATACGAATCCGTGGTTATCTGTTCCATGACCGTCAATATGCACATCTGTATTTTTAGCGCAAAATCTCTGACACCACTCTATAGAACCTTCAGGATTATTTAATAATCCCATATAATGATCTTGCCAAACATCACTCATAAAAACATTTTTAATATCTTCTACTGTATGAAGATTATCAATATGGAATTCTTCTTTATAAAACCCACGTTCTGTTAAATCATCTACACATTGGTCCATCTCACAGCATGGAATAAAATATCCCATACTATTGAACATAAGCGATTTTGTTAAATGAATATTTAAACAATCAGGGTCTATTTCTATTTTGTGTATTAGATGGTTATCTTTTGGAAGAAATCTTGGCCCATCATAACTATCATAGGTATTCCAAAAATCCTGTTCATCATCGCCATTAACTTTTACTATATTTTTAATATTAATATTTTATTTTTTTACTTGATTCATAGCATCTTGAGTTCTTCGAGAATGATGCGTATTAATTTGACTCGTTGGTTGTAATGCTTTTAATTCAGGAGTACTCCATCGAGTAGAATGATAATAATTAAATTGTATATTATATTGATCAGCTAGTAGTTGACCATGGTCAAGATCATTTTCATTATATTTAAATACAATCCATTGCCATTCAATCTGAACACCAAATGTTTTGCCATATTTCATCATTTCCCATACCTGTTCTCCATTTTGTTTCTTTCGATATATATGAGAATCTTCTGGTAAACCATCTAACGCAAATGTCCACCACCAATTTTCTCCTTGACAAAGTTCATATACTTCTTTCCACCATCTTTTTGATTTACCACTACCGTTTGTACGAAAATTAATTTTTGTACCTTTACCTTTTAAATACTTTAATGTATCTACAAATTCTGGATGATAAATTGGATCCGATAGATTTCCACAAAATTCCATATGTTTAAATACTTCAAATATAATTTTGTATTTCTCTAATGGAATAGTATATCTTTTATCCCAACCATCTGAAATATATTTCTCACTTCCTTTCTGATGTAATCCGTCTTCTCGCATAAAACATCCAGGACATCTTAGTCTACATATACTATGCGGTTCAAAGTTTAACTTTGATGAGGGAAATGCATGCTTACTAATCCATTCCCAAGATATTTTACCATCAACAATTTGTTGAGGATAATCTTGATATGATAATTTAGAAAAAGCTTCGTTTTCTGGAAGCGGCTTCATGCTACTTTTTTAGGATTATAACCAGGAGGTGGATTAGGTATTTGCGGTAAGTCTTTGATTGGATATAGTTCATCACCTAATGCCCAATTTCTTTCATGACACCAAAAACATTTACCGCATACTCTTGTAAAGTTATTAGTCCACCATGCTGTACCAGTACATGATTTAGTATGAGGATAAATTTCTTCTAATAAAAACGGATGCTGGAAATAAATATCAGCAATAAACTTTTTATCAACATTAATAAATGGTTGATATACTTGTCTGTACATTGTTGGCCAATTCTCATCATGAGTACGACGAGGTTCACTTACATCTAAGAATCCACCAGCTATCATTTCTTCTTCAGATGGATTTTTTGACATACCATCAAATCTCATTGCACCTACGGGAAATTCATTTGGATCAGGTTGAGTCTTATACTTATTCATAAGATTTCTTGTGATTCTATCAATCAATAGTATCTTTACCATACCAACAACTGACATATCTTTATATCTTTCATAATGATCGATACAATATTGAGCATCAGCAAAATGCTTAGGATCTTTATCATCAAATTCGAATACTTGTATATCTTGTAGATTAGCATGTGGAAATTCTTTCTGCATCTTATCAATAAACATAATTGCAGAATCTGCATCATTTGGTGCATTTAAATCTCTACACGTATATGGTAACCATTCAATCTCTGGAAAATGTGTTAAGCCTAGATAAAGAGCTGAAGCAGAATCACATCCACCTGAGAGTGATACTAATATTTGTTCAGGTAAACCGTTATCTCCAAGTTTTACATACTCTAAATTTTTTGCTTCCTCAGGATCAAAGAAAGGTATCGTTATTCCATTATATGTTATTTCCATTATGTATTCCTTGTATTTCTCCAAGTCTCTAATGCTGTTGTAACATTAAAGTATTCTTCGTTCTTAATTTTCTTTACAGTATTTTTCTTGCTTGGTGCTGGGAAATTATTATAAATGTCTTTCATACTATCACGTATATTTCTTGCTTGTGGATCAAATCCTCTATTTGTTTTAACTAATAGCAATGTAAAGCCTTCGTCTTTTGCCATTTGTTTTGCTATTTCTATCTCATGTTCGTTATAACCAAAAACAATATATTGCCAAACAATAGCAACACCCATCGAAGCACCTAGTTGCATTGTCTTCCACACTTCGTCAAAGTTAGAACCAATACGATATAGTTCACTCTTCTTATCGATACCATCTACACCAAAGTACCATGCATTCTCATTCATACCATAAGTAAATGCTTCTTCCCACCATTCTCGAGTATGGGTTTTTGGAAGAGATTGACCACATGTAGCAATACGTACACCTCTTCCAGAACCATCTAACATTTTTAAGAATGTTAAAAAGTTTGGATTGTATATAGGATCTGATAGTTGACCACAGAACGTAATACAGTGCTCATAATAATCTAATATCTTTTGAAAGTCTTCTGTCTCAAGATCGTATGCTCTTTTAATACGTGGTCCACCTTCTTTCTTTTGTCTTAAACATTGTGGACACCTTAGAATACAACGATGTGATGAGTCAATATTAGGTGAACCCCACACCTCGTTATGTGCATACCAATCTGCTATCCTATCATTGGATTGTAGTTCTGTAAATCTTGCCATTATATTGTTTCCGTCAAGTATAAATTATTATCTTTCCTTAGATTACCACACTTATATTTACAATGCTTCATAGCGTGTTTTTGATCGTGTAATAATGTCCAGAAAAAATGATTCCATTCTTCTGATTTAAATATTGCTTCTATTGATTCGGCTTTATTTAATCGAAGATGATCATCTTTTAATCCAAAGTATTCTACACCAAAATCATTCTTTGGGTCATCTAGCCAACAGCATGGTAACATAAAGCCATCAGATGTATATGCTGCAGGTTTGTGATAAGCCTTTGGTTCAAAAGTTAAACATCGTGGTTTAATCTCTAATACAAATTCTCCTATATCAAGTTCTTGATATGCTGCTTCTTGATCTTCCTTTTGCTTATTCATTGCTGCCTCTGACGAGCTCATTTTTGTTTCTCTCCATTTATATATAAGTCTGTTTCACCTGTTAATTTAGGAAATATAAATTTTTCATCTGGATTTCTACCATTCTGAGGTTTTAAATATGGTAATTCAGAATTTACTGTTTCGTGATGCTGTCTTCTTGGAATACCTTCATTCTCATATCCTATACCAATAATAAGTTTAGGCTCCATTGGATTAGGTTCTCCTGGTTCTGTTTTTTGACCAAGAAGTATATCTCCAACATTATCTTGACTAAACGCTGAACATATACCACATTTATATCCTAACATGGCAGCAGATAATGTTAAATTACCAACAGCTATTCCAACTGAAAAAGCTTTTTGCTCTTCGTATGTATTAAGAGCTGTACCTGGTTCTGCGTGATGGGCCATTTGATGTGTACCACCTCTTGCTTCTCCAGTATCTTCTGGTTTAGAAAAAACAAATATAGCATTTGCCATAACTTGAGAATTTTTTACTGCATACTTATCATCATTTTGCCATGGTCTGCCATCTCTTATTTCAAACATATCATCAGGCAAATCATCAAACGTTTCACACTCATCTGGTGGTACAAGAAACATTTTTGTTTCATCGTAAATTTGTTTAATTAAATCTTTATCAGTATAAACATGTAAAGCAAAATGATTTTCCATTGCTTTCTTTGGTCCATTACGAGCAGCATAAATTAATGTATCTAAATCTTTTAATGGAATTTCTTTATTTAAATTATAATTTCTTTGTGCTACTCTTGCAGTATCTACTGCTTCTTTTATCATATCTTTCATAACTCTATCTCCTGCATATTTGGTGTATAGTACTCTTCTAGTTCTGGAAAGACATCGAATAAATTCATTTCCCACTTACTACCTTTATAGCGTTTATCCATCATAAGACAATATTCAAATGTATCATTAATATCTAAAGCTTTACCATCTCTTTGGATAGGTTCTTCTCTTAATAGCTGTTGAATATCTGGAAATCCCTCGTATTTTGGAATAAGCTCTTGTTTAATTTTTTCTGGCAACATATTAGCACATAATTTTTCTGGTCCTCTTATATTTGACCAGTTTATTTGGTCAAACAAATCTTGATTATCTTTAAACCAAGCTATTAATTCATGAAAACGAAGGACAGATAAAAATGATATAGCTCCATTTATATTTACAAACACATTTGGGTATTGATTAACATGTCTTATATTATTAACAATCTCTTCCCAATTCGATCTACGTCTTATATAATCATTTGCTTTACCATAAGCATCTAATGATACTGTAAATTCAAATCTTTCAAAGTCAGGAATAAATTTTGAAATCTTCACTCTATCAAATTCTATCACACTCATATTAGTTTGATACTTACAATACATATGTTGTGATTCACCTGTTTCAACTATTTTTTCTAATAGTGTATAAAAAGGTTTCATTACTAATGGTTCACCACCAATTAATTTTAAATTATATATATATGGAGCAATAGCAACTACTTGTTCTATAATTTCATCAACTCGATCTGAAGAAATAGTACCTATTTTTTTCAGATAGCCTTCGCTGAAAACTTTTTGGTCTTGCATGTCTTCTCTATGCATTGTTTCTGTGCGAACACTTGAATCAAATGGTATACACATATAACAATCTAAATTACATTTATTACCAAAAGCTTTTACTTGCACTTCAAATAACCTTTCAGAAAACAATGCATCTTCCCTTTTGTCAAGATTCATTAAAGCAAGTTTAAATTTTTGCACAACCATTTCAATTCTTGGCCAAAGATCATGATTATTTGATATAATTTTTAAAGATGCTTGACGTCTCGATCTTCCATAATTTTTCTCTTGTTTTCTACATGATGAACACACTTGCTCTACCATTTCAAGATCAGAACCAGGAGTTAACATTTCATAACGAAGCTCATTTAAAACCAGATCTTTAACATAATAATTTTTAGGAGTAACACTTGATATGTTAGGTCCTAAAGGTTTATCCCGTTTATCATGACTTTGAGCCCAAGAGCATGGAAGTAATTGACCATCAGTATTAGTATATATTAAAGTAAACGGAGCAGGACAAAACCATATATCTTCATTTTTTACTTGGTTAAACAAATGTTGTGGTTCTGTAAACCATGCACTCGTATCTACCTTTCCGCCGCCAAGATAATTATCTCCTGGTCCGCCTTTAGTCAATTTATCCATTATCTATCTTCTTTTGGTATATAATATTCCTCTAATTCTGGGAAGACATCAAATAGGTGTAGCTCCCATCTTGTGCCTTCATAATATTTGTCAGCATCTAATAAGTAGTCAAATGTTTCTTGTATATCTATTTCTGGATTAGGAGGTAATCGTAAAGCTTCTTGAATATCTGGCCAACCCTTATATTTAGGTAGTAAATCTTTCTTTATTTTTTCTGGTAAGTTATTTACTCTGAGGTGCATTGGGTCTTCTAACATTGCCCAATTAATTTGGTCAATCATATCTTTACCTTCGTCTAAACACCAATCGATAACTTCATAAAATCTCATTACACTAAGGAAAGAAACTAATCCATTAAAGTCGACATCAACATTAGGATATGTTTCACAAATACGAGCATTATCTACAATCTTATCCCAACTACATCTTCTTCTCATGTATTCAATTGTTTTACCAATACCATCAACTGAACCAACCATCGATACTCTTCTAAACTTAGGTATATAATTAAAGATATTATGTTTACCAGCTTTTGTCTCTGTTAAATTTGTTTGGTATTTAAGATAGATATGTTCAGCATCTCCTGATTCAATTAATCTATCAAGCAATTCGTAATGCTTCTTCATAATAAGAGGTTCACCACCAATAACCTTAATACTTCTTATATACTTTGACATCTCCATAGTTTGATCAACCATAGATTTGGTATTTGTTATAGGAAAGGTTTCAGTATGTATAGGTATTCTCCACATACCATCTTTATCTTTCTCTACATCGGGTTCATTTAATATTTCAGTTTTATCTCTTGTTACCCACTTATAAAAATCTTTTGCTGTTTGGTCTAACTTACCAAATATTGCATCATTCCATACACCTTCGAAGGCAACTTTCTGGCGAATTGTAGAATTAGCATGAGTACACATATAACAATCTAAGTTACATTCAGAACCATAAACTTTTAATTGTACCTCAATAATCCTTTCATCAAAATCAAAGAATCCACTTGCTTGATACATTTTAACGGCTCGATCAACTTTCTTCCAAAATGAAGAATCATTACTATGTATTTTCATACAAGCTGTACGTCTTGATTTACCATAACGATCTTCATCTTCTAAACATCTTACACAATGTTTCTTTACATATTCGCCTTCTCTTCCTACATTTGGATCGAGCATTTCATTACGAATACCATTCATGGCATCTCCTGTCATCCACTCTCTCATTGTAGTATTTAGAATATTAGATTTACCATCAGGTTTACCAAAACAACATGGTTGATAATTACCATCTATCTCCATGTATAACTGAGTAAATGGAATATCACAAAAGAATAATTCTTGATCTTTAGCTTTTTGAGCTAATGTTCCTTTATCAAGTAAATCTGGAATTAGTCTCCATTCATTTCTTTTACGGCCTTCATCGTCATGTGTTTTTAATGGATCTACAAACCATGTGTCTGTATTTACATTACCTCCAGTAGATTTATCTCCTGGTCCACCCTTTGTCATATGCTTTGGTAGTGGTGATACGTCTGTATGCATTTTATTACTCATCATTTTCCTCTTTAAATATTTTCCCAATGGTTTTTTGATTGATTTTCTACTTTTGTTGTAATATCTATGTATTCCGAAAGACCTTCATCTTTAATTTCTTTATATAATGTTGCAAATGTTTCTATATATATTTCAGTATCCGTAAAACCTGGCATTTGATAATCAGCACACATAGGAAGTAATATTTCTACATACCATCCTTGTTTTGCCCATTCAAATGCTGAATACGGTTTAGATGTTGTAACACAGCCTAATGTATTTGTTCCACCAAAAATGATAGGAGTTTTTCTCGTGTTTTTTATAATTTCTAATCCTTCACCTTCAACTCTATCTATAATATCTTGAATAGACGGTTCTGTAAAAGTAGACATTTGTAACATCTTTACATCACCACCTTCTTGATCTTCTACCTTTATCATTTCATCAAATTCCCACATACGTGTATGGTGTATATTATAATCATGAAAAGATACTATGACTGATGGCTTACGACAGAGCTGTCTTCCAGGAAATGCCAATTGTTTTAGATAGCTAAACCTCATTTCATTCATTAATGGTGTACCAACTCCTCTATGGCCTTCCATATGAGATAAGATAATTAATGTTCTGTGTTTATTTTTAAATGCCATAATATATTATATCATATTTTTATCTATTGTACATATTTATATCCAGCGAATTACTTCTTCTGGCTCAGGTTTTTTATCAATTTCTGATTCTTCTGAAGTTATAAAATCTCTTCTTGCTTGTTCACAATATCCAATTGTCATAAGTAATATAACATTATGCTCTACCCATGGCATATCTGACCATGAAGCTTCATCTGTTGGAAAACAGAGGATACATGATGTGTCTAATCCTTCTTCAAGTGCAAATGCTGTTAGGTTAGAATGAAACATACCAACTTCTACACCCACTGATTGCATATTATTATTTACTTCATCTTCATGCATTTGTTCATAGTATGCACCTCCCTCCACATTTTTAGCTATAAACCCATTTGGCTCGCATACTCTTTGAGAAAAAACTAAAAGATATGGTGCAGATGATAGATGTTCGAAGAACCTATTATTCTCAGTTGAACTAGGTGCACCAAAGTTCTTTGCATTCATTGTATCATTATTGTTTTGAGACTTTTGCCATATTGATTTTTTCTCAGCTGCTTTATCTGGTCCTAACACATTTACGTGATAAGGCATAAAACTATTTTTTGACGGTGTTACTTTCCAAGATTTCCACAATATTTTTTCTATTAAAGCTTTATCTGGGGGTGTATCAGTAAAAGACATGCAATGACGTCTTTTATCTAGTAATTCTAATTGATCCATGTTTTTCTCCTTTAAATAATTTGTTATTGTCGAGATGTTCACATAATTCTTTCCATCCACCTTCTTTTGGATTTAATATTATTTGAACCCACCACTTGTCTTTTGGACTATCCCAACGAACTGTATGTTGATAGCTTGGCCCATTATGTAGAATACCAACTACATCACCGTTATCATCTTTTCTATATTTGTGTTCATAAATAACTTCATGAACATGATTTAAATATTGTAGTTTGTAATTACTATTTTTTTCTATATCAAACGGGAATATTAAAACATATCCGCTATCTATATGTGGTACAAAACCTACACCACCTCTTTGTTCACTTAAATAAGCACGTACTTCAGCAACATGCTTTCCTGAAGCTAGATCTTCTGGACTAAGTTTTCCTTTCCAATTTGTTTCTTCTTCGCCGCTATGAAATAAATCTTTATTAATAATATTATATATTTCATGGTCTTTTGGAATTCTATGATGAGTTATACCTTCATACCATACTTCACCTTTTGGTTTTTTCTTTAAAACCTCTTTATGAAAATCTTGAACAGAATTAACAATACCAGTTACGTGTGGTAATTCTATAGCGTATTCTCTCGAATTCCATCCTTTATTATTATGATTAATAAAATAGTGTCTTTTTAATTTAGGAAATACATCTAATAAATTCATTTCCCATTGAGTTCCCTCATAGGATTTATCCATATCCATGCAGTATTTATATAATTCTTTAGCATTAAAGTCATGTTCTTGTGGTAACATTAAAAGATCAACAATACCAGAATATTCTGGCCATTTTTTATATTCTTCAATTAACATATCTTTTAAACTCTCTGGTAAATTATTTGCTTTCATTTGACGAGGATCATCTATTGGCCACCAATTTACACGTCGAATCTCTGGAAATTCTTCTCTAATTTTATATAGATTAAAGACACTAAAAAATGTAACAACAGAATTAATATCAACTTGCACATTTGGATATTTTTGGAATTCTCTTATATTTTTTACAATCGTATCATAATCAGATCTTCTTCGAATATAATCATTTGCTTTACCAACAGAATCTAATGATACAACAACTAAAACAGTTTTAAAATGAGGAATATATTTAAGTACATTATGTTTACCAGCCGCTAATGTAGTTGCATTTGTTTGATACTTAATCTGTATATTTTTAGCTTCGTCAATATCTATTAATTGTTGTAATAGTTCATAATGTTTTTTCATTACTAATGGCTCACCGCCAATAATTTTTAGATTATAAATGTATGGTGCAAGTTCTAAAATTTGTTTATTAATTTTGTTTATTGGTTTAGGCCACAGTGCATTTTCTGATTTTTTTCTTGCGTCTTCTTTATCACCCCAAACAACCTCATTCCATACACCCTTATCAAATGCCATTTTACTTCTTATTGAAGAACTCATATGATGGCACATCTGACAATCCAAATTACATTCTATACCAAATGATTTAACTTGTATTTCTAAAATTCTTCCTTCGAACCTATACTTTTCACCTTTTTTACTTCTTGCGGCCGCATCTATAATATATGGCCAAATCACTTGATCTGTGTTATTTTCTTCTTGATAAATTTCATTAGCAATCATTCTTCGTGATCTGCCTATATTTGCTTCATCATTTATACATTTTTTACAATGATGATTAACATATTCAAAATTAGAAAATTCATCTACCATTTCTGAACGAATTTTTTCCATTACATGGCCAGTCATCCATTCTTTAATCGAAGTATCGTGTAATGTATTTCCCTGTTTATATGTTAAATTCCATTCTCCATGAGCAAGCTGTTGTCTTTCACCAAAATTACATTGAGCATAACTACCTTCTTCATCAGTAAATGCCATAAGCCATGGAATACTGCAAAACCAAACTTTATCTTTTTTTATTTGTTCTTCTAAGATTTCTCTTACATAACTAATTTTTATATTTTCAGCTTCATCTAAATAACCAATTTGTGGTATAACTTTTCTTACAGCTAAATCAGTTTCTAATGCTATTTTACCATTCATTTCATCAATAGCCGTTATCATTGATGATAAGTCTTGTTCTTTTATACCTCTCTTCCAATACCAATAACCACCATCTTTCACGTCATCATTTCTTAAATAAATTATTTCTTTACCAAGCCATCTTGCCTCTTGAAACAATCTCGGTGCAGGGTCAAATGTATTTTTTGTATAAACATATGTTTTAAATTTACCTAACAGGTTATCAACAGGGCAGCGCAGGTTATTATTCTCTAGGTCCAAATACTTTTGTGGATATGTTAATATGCCATGGTCAGGATATTTGTCGATTACTTTTTGTACTGTTTTATAATAATCTGGATTTGTACCTAAAAACAAATGGTCAAATTGAATATCTTCTTTGACTTCTTTGTATATAGGGAAATGTATAATCTTTTCGAAGTGTGCACCAACACCATTAGGATAAACATCAGTATCACATAAATCAATAACTTTTTTAGGATTAAAGAATTCTAAAGCTAATGGATATTTTTCAGGATGGTTTTCTGAGTAAACAGAAATAAGTTTATTGCCAAATAATTTCTTAAGCGATTCTTGTTGTAATGGGCTATAATCATTCCATGTCATATGAGCAAGAGTTAACATACTTCTACCCATAATTAATGATATACAAGTATCTTCAACATAATCATTGTTAAATACTATATTCTCACAGTGAATATATTTGTCTGAGATAGCTTGAGTATAATCACCCGATGTAAAGTAACGATGAGTTACTACGTATACTTTTGCACGTATTCTTTTTTCGTTTAGATGGGAACAGTATTCATAACTATAAAATAATAAACCATCTGCTGGTTTACTCGTACATACTATGTTTAACATAACTTATCAATTATTCAATTATACTTCTATTTATAACTGTATAAATAGGTATATAATTTAAACTAACTTGACAAATATGAACTGGGAATTATTTTGGTGGGCAACAGGATTAGGATTTTTATGGTGTCAGGTAATTACACATTACGCTGTATCTGTAGGACTACATCGATACTTTGCTCATGGACAATTTAGAACAAGCACATTCCACGAATGGGGCTTTATTATAGGCATACTTATTGCATGTGTTCGTACACCTATTGGTTGGGTGGCAAGTCATAGAATGCATCATGCAGATACAGAAGGACCACTCGATCCACATAATTGGAAAGAGATTGGTATATGGAGAGTAGCAACTACTACTTGGACTATACCACATATTCCAGTTAAATTTGCAAAAGATTTATATGATAACCCAAGACTTGTATGGGCTCATAATAATTGGAAGACATTCTTATTCTTATATTGGGCAGTGTGTATGGTTATATCACCTTACTTCTGGTGGGGTGCAGCATTCATGCCATTTATGTTTGCAAAGATAGGATTTGGTATGTTAAATATATTTGGTCACTTTCCGAAAGGACCAAAAGATGGACCATGGATGAATTGGATATTAGGTGGTGATGGTTATCACGAGACACATCATACACATCCACGTAAATTAATATTGGGTAAATACGATTTAGGTGGTAAATTGGCGAATAGATTTTGGAAAAAGAATTAAGAAACAATAGATGGGTTGATGTTCCTATGACTGAAGATGTTTGGCATCTTTTGAAGGAACAACGTATATCCGATACTTATTACAAACGTGGCTCAGGCCAAGCAACTCAAGAACTAGATTGGGTTGAGGCAGAGCATAGAACTTGGGTTCATGATATTATAGACCTAAGTGATTTCCCTTATTGCTATGTCACAAATGGTACAACAGATGCTATCCATCAATGGTTACTTAAAGAAGATCGTCAATGGCAATACATTAAAGGTGAGTATGAGTATCCTAATATAATCGATGCTGGCACAGAGATTGATGATGATATCGATCCGCACAAAGTATTATACCTATCAAATCCATCTGCTCGTTGCGGCAATATTCATAACGACTTAAAAGATGTTGAGTGCCCAGTTATATTAGATTGTACATATATAAGTAGTACGAACATACAAAAAATACATGTGCCAAAAAATACTGAACAAGTAATGTTTAGTTTCTCAAAAGGATTTGGTATGGTAGGCAATCGATTAGGTTTAGTTTATACAAAGAAACCTCACAAGACATTACACTTACTAAAAGATTTTGAGAATTGGAATTATGCATCTGTAAGAACGATGGATCTTCTTATGAGTAATTATGCAGTTGATGAAATGTTTAATCGACATAGACAAACACAAATAAACTTATGTAAAAAATATAGTTTAGTACCATCTGATTGTTTTTTCCTTGCAACATCAGGTGATCCATATTATAAAAAGAGAAGGCGAGCAAAGGGTAATCCAGTAGCTAGGCTTTGTTTAACAAATGAGGTAGAATGGTAGTACCAACTTATTTAGAAATTCCATTAGAAGATTTAAACCCAGATAATATAGCAAGAATGGTTGCTCATGCTGGAGTGGCCGTTATAAGAGATAGTGGTGCAACACCTGAAGAGTACGCTGAATGGTCATTAGGATTAGGTTATCATTTAAGTCCAGAGATATGGTGTACTGATAAAGAACATTCTGATTTATTCTGGACAGTAACAAATGAAATGGTTGATGAAAGAAACCAAGGATTATTTGCTGACTATGAATTAGATTGGCATACCAACATGACACCAGTTGCTGATGCAGAAGAAGTAATAGGATTATATGCAAAGACAATCACATATGATACTGAAACTTGGTTTGCTAATTCAATGTCATATTTTAAACATTTGCAAGAACACAAGAAAGATTTATTAAAACAACTTACAGTTGTACATGACCCAAAAAGAACATTAGGTTTAATAAAAGAGGCATGGCAACCAAAGTTTGGAGAGATATATGGTGAAGAAGTCTTAAGAGAAATACAAAAGAATAGAGATACTCGCGAAGTATTTAACGCACTTAATATGGAATCAGAGAATAAACATAAGTTTGGTGCATCTCGTGGCATAATGAATAATCATAAACTTGTACCTGATCACCCAGTGGGTCCTGAAGGTTTATTCTTTAGTCCATATGAAGTACATACCTTTTTAAAAGATGGTGAACCTTACGAACACTCAAAAGAATTATTCGATGAATTATGGAATGATTATGTATGTAATGATAAATACGTATATAAACACAAATGGAAAGAAGGCGGTAAATGTTTATTTGATAAGGTAACTGGAATACATAGAAGACCAGATATATTAAAAGATAAACCACGTAAACTATTACGAACTGCTACATGGTATAAATCACACTTAAGGAAACACCACAATTATGTTGTATAGTCATATAAATAAAATTATGGAACCAAGAACAAAATATAAATTACCTACTCATGGTGAGTTAAAGCATATCAATATAGATCTCGATAAGCTTCAAGCTGCTACAGATAAACTTGCAAGTGAATATGTTGATGTTAAAACTGCTAACAAGGCTTTATGCGATAATCATATGGCTTTAAGCAAATCTGTATACGATAACTTTAAACAAATAAACTTAACCGAACTTAACGGTGAAGAGTTACCATATACTGATGATATAAAAGTAAGACTAAGAAGGAATGAAGAAAAATTATATAATAAGCCAAATGATAAATTTATTGGAAGTTACTTTGAAGAAATAGCTAATCAGTTTGAATGCGATAAGATGAGAATTCGTATTACTAAACTTGATGGGAACACTGATGTCCCGATGCATATAGATTATGATCCTACCTATGCAACAAGAGTTGTAATACCAGTTTATACAAATGAGAAAGTGATAAATAAATTTAAGGTAAAAGGTGAGATTGTAGAGACACATTTAGAAGCAGGCAAAGCGTATTTCTTTAATACTGGATTCGCACACGGAGTGTTTAATGAAAGCGAAGAACCACGCATAGCCTTTATGTTTAGTTTGGACGGACAAGATGACATCACAAATATTAGATTATAGCGACGAAGACTTTAGACAATTAGCAAATAAAATAATCGAAGACGGTTCAGTAGTACTCCACGAACAAAACCTAACACGAGAACAACACGTAGAAGTGTGTGAACGTATAGGCGAGTGTGAGAAACAAGGCTATTGGATGAATCCACCCGACACACCCGAAATTAGTATTGTATCTGGTCAAGTAGACGAAGATGGCAACTCTATTGGTATGTTTAGAGACCAAGAATTAGAGTGGCATGTGAATGGTGCTGGTAGACATAAGCTAACTGAATATGTAGTCTCATTATATTGTGTTGAGGAATGCGTAGATACGGTGCTCTCAATATGTAATTGGTCGCATATGTTTGCAGATCTATCTGAAGAAGAGAAAGATTATTATCGAAGCATTGATGTACACTTAGATGGTAAAGGTGTAAGCTTATGGCCTAATAGTACTTACCGTGGTAGAGAAGGTGAGTTTAATGTAAGTAATGAGTATTATAAAGAAGCTATTCAAGATGATGATAGAAGACCACTTGTAGGTGTTCATCCAATTGATGGTAAAGAGTATTTATATTTTCTTATTCAATATTTAAAGGAAGCATATATCGGTGATAAACAATTAGACATCGATGAATTCTATGCTGACTTATATCCAAAAGTATTTAGATCGAAATATATGAAACATCATGTATTTAGAAGAGGTGATATACTCTTTATGGACCAAGTAAAGACAATACATAGGAGATCGCCTATACATTATATGGACAGAATGTTATGGAGGACTGCGTTTGACTACTCAAATATTAAATTTTAGTGATGAGCAATTAAAAGAATTAGTTGAAGAAATTATATCTACTGGTTCTGCTGTATTACATGACCAACATGGTTTAACACAGCAACAATATGTTGAGATATGTAATCGTATAGGAAACTGCGAAGCATATAATTATTTTATGAATCCTAAAGATCACCCAGAGATTAGTCTTGTAAGTGGGCAAACAGATGATAATGGAAAACAAATAGGTGTATTTGGTAAAGGTGAATTACAATGGCATGCAAATGGCACCGCTCGTCATAAGTTTGATGAGATATGTGTAACTCTATATTGTGTAGAGGAATGTATAGATACAGTACTTTCTATATGTAATCAGTGTGATGCATTCGCTGGCTTTTCTGAAAGAGATAAAGAAAGATTTAGAACAATTGATATTCAACTTGATAATCAGAAAGATGCTATATATAAAATATCTGATTATGATTATCCTGATAATCCAGCGCCTGAAAATGAGATAAAAACTGGTGCTCATTTTTATCAAGAAGATGTAGATAGAAGACCATTAATTGGTAAACACCCAATTGATGGAAGAGAATATGTATATTTTATGGTGCCATATATTGTAGGTGCATTTGAGAACGGAGAGAGAATTAATCATAAAGTTTTATATGATGAGTTATGGCAAAAGATATTTAAATCAAAATATATGAAGCATCATGTATTTAGGAAAGGAGACTTATTATTTATGGACCAATTACATACAACCCATAGAAGATCTCCTGTTAAAAAAATAGATAGACTATTATGGAGATGTGCATTTGACTACTCAAATATTAAATTTTAACGATGGCAGATTAGCATGGGCAGCAGCGACGATCCAAGTAAAGGGTCATCAGATATATCATGAACAAGATTTAAATGCTGATCAATATGTAGAACTTATGAAAAGGTTTGGTAATTGTGAAGCACCTAATCTATTCATGAATCCAAAGAAAAATCCTGAGATCTTTATTGTTACTGGTAAGAAGGATAAATGGGGTAAGAAGCTTGGTATGTTTGGCGAAGGTGAATTAGGTTGGCATTCGAATGGTAACTCAAGACATAATGTAGAACATATTCTCATTGGATTATATTGTGTAAAGGAAGATGCTAACACTGCTTTATCTGTATGTAATACCTCACAGCCATTTCAAGATTTAGATGAAGAACAAAAAGATTATTATAGAAATATTACAATTAAACTAAAGTTTAAAAATAATACAATATACAATTTAGAGAAAGGTGATCCTGAATTAGAATTTATGAGTGCAAGTAAAGGATCTATACGTAAATTAGTAGGTAAGCATCCTCATACAGGTCAAGAGTATTTCTATTTCCCATACCATTTTATTACACAAGCATGGGAAGGTAAGAAAAAGATTGATGTTAACCCAATGATTCAAGACTTAAAGAAAATTATATTTAAATCTAAATATCAAACACATCATATATTTCAAAAGGGTGACTTAATACTCATGGATCAATTTACATCGTTACATAGGCGTACACCAGTGTATGACAATAACCGATTATTGTGGAGAATAGCAAGTGACTACGGGCGTATACAAGATTCCATATAAAGGAGATGCTCAAGAATTAGCTAATTATGTTTTAGACAATTTACCAAAAGATTGGACTGAACAAATTAATCAAACAACGAACGATAAAGATAATAATTTTTGTCAAACATATTGGGCTTCTTTTGATTTACCACAGAAATATAAAGATATATTTGAAGAGAGTATAGGTTATAATTTTATTTCTGATTGTTTTCTTTGGCACTATCGTAATGCTATTGATAATGCTATACATAAAGATAACACTGATTATATAGCAAACTTTGACGGGTATTGGACAGTGATTGTACCTATTATAGATGCAGGAACACGAATAGATATGTGGGCCGATGATAAAAAAACTAAGATAGATGAATGCGAATATGAAATGGGAGATGTTGTGATGTTAGCAAATCAAACCCATTGGCATTCAGTTGAAAATAAAACTATAGATAAAATGAGTCTTCACTTTTTTGTAGATAAACCATTATGATTACAGGAATATCTTTTAGCCACGCTGAAAATTCGATGAACACACGAGGCTTAAGTCTTATGGGTCTTGATTATGTATATGACATGACAACTTTTAACATGCCTATATGTTATAAGAATAGCGCTGATGGTAGAGTGTTACAACGTGTACATAGTTTCTTAAAGGTAATTAAAGAGGCAGATGTTTTAGTGTTTGCTGTACCTGAAGCTACTGCTCATTACTCTGCTGGATTTAAGAATGCAATGGATTGGATTATATGTGCAACTCATTTTAATTCTGATCTTGGCCAAGATGGACCATTCTCAAATAAGCCCATCTATATAATGACATTTACACCCGTAACAAAGAATGCGGGTGGTAGACATTTTGAAATGACTAAACACTTAGTAGAGAAAATGGGTGGTGTAGTTCATAATATGTTTGTAAAGAATAATGGATGGAAAGAATGTGTACCAGGTAATTACGAATGGGTCAAAGAAGAGTGTATTGAAATATTTGACACTGAGTTACTTGATAAACCAGAGAGAAAACCTGATATGTCAGATAGACCAAAGAAATGGGTAGAACAATATAAGGAGTGGGATGCTAAGTGGAATAGCTGAGTATATTAATGTCGATTATGACAAAGATTATCTCATAAGAAAACATAACGAAGTAAGAGGCACACAAGGTAAAGAGTATATCGAGTGTGGTACTGAATCACATATTCTTCGTGATAACCCAGATTATTATAGACAGTGGGAACATATACTTACAATTATGAGTGGAGTTCATATGGGTATGTGTGAGCATGGTACTGGTTTTAATTTAAATGGTACTCCTACCGCAGGTGTACCACCACATATAGATTTTGATGAAAGGGAAGGTAATCAATTTAATTTATTATTACCTATGTTTGGTCAAGCAAAAATTGGCGTATACGAAACACACCAACATCAATTAGAATATAGACATGGCATGACACATTGGAATATGTTACAAGACAAATATCCTGCTATTTCTATGGGAGAAATACTAGTCGATAGACCAGTATTATTAAACACTGCTTACTTACATGATGTACAAGTAGTTAATGCACCTCGAGCCATATTTTGTGTTGCATGGAGAGGTATAAATAAAACATATAATGAATTTAAAAGACATGCCGAAAAAGCACTTACCTAATCCAGATAAGTACGACTTTAGAGATGTAAATTATGTGAATGGTATTCCATTTCCAAGATTGCCTAAAGAAATATTTGATGATGTTCCTCTTAAAGAAGAGTATCGTATGTATAGTATGGATTACTTAGATACACCAGAAGCTAAACGCATATTTGAAAAACAAGCTGACATTATTATGGAGCATGGCTACGATGGAATAGTTGATGTAGGTTGTAGACATGGACGAATCAAGGAGATATTATACTATCGAGGATATACTGATTATCAATACTTTGGTTTTGATACATCTCCTGAACCTATTAAATATGCTCAAGAAACATGGCAAGAATTTCCTAATATCGAATATTCAGTTGGATCATTTTGGGATAGGTTATCAGTAGGCTTTGATGTTGATTGTATTATATGGTCAGGAGTTTTGTTATATGAACCTGAACGTCATTTAGAATTATTTACAGATTTACATAAATTCTATAATTGTTATGGAGCTATTATACAAGAGCCAAAGAAAAATCAACATGCTGAATGCTGGAGAGAGGATTTGGAATTAAACACAATTGAAGATCAGTTATATAGATACATGTGCTTTAATACAAAATTTTATAATATAGATGTGCCAATATTCGGCGGCCGCAGAACAATAGTAGATGTAAGATTATGATACCAAAAAGTGAAACACTACCATGTGGATATAGGGTAGTACCATACATATATCAACGTAAATTTAATTTTGAAATATCTCAACGTGATATGTCATTATGTGATAATGCATTATATGAAATGGATAAAGAAAGAGGCGGAGATAGATTAGATGAGAATTATAGTGGACGTAATCTACACTTAGGTGAAATGTTTATGTATAATTTCGTATTTGATGGTGTAGAACCTGTGCTTGCCTCAGGTGCTCAGTATGATGGTAATGCAATAAGAGTCTTCTCAAGATATTTTGGATTTAACAAATATCGTACGGATGGTACAAAGCTATTAGAGAAAGTTGATGACTTCGATGAATTAAAATATACGTTAAAACATTTATATCAGCCACTCATATATTGGTCTCGAGATAAATCACCTAAGTTTTTTGAAAGATTAAAAGCAGGCCGGCCGGATATATTTAGTGAATGGCAAGTACATCCAACAAAAATTAATATAATGAGAAACGAAAAAACTGTATCAGATAACTATCAAAATATATTTTTTACTGGCGACATAAATGAAATTTTACATAACAGGAATTAGAAGAGGCTTAGGCAAATATCTGCATGACAGATTAAATGTAGTCGATACGCTCGAAGCATGTGATGTGTTTATTAATTGTAAGCATGATAAGTTCTCACAGGTGGACAATTTATATAAGGCGGCCGCATTAAATAAACAAGTTATTAGTTTAGGTTCATATGCATCTGATTGGATATACCATCCTAGCAAAACAGATTATGTCTATGCTATTGAAAAGAAGGCATTAAGAGATGCTAACTCACAATTATTTGATAACGGGTTTGAAGTAACATGCCTTAACTTAGGATATTTTAATAGTGAGAGATCAGCGCACGTAACAGAATATAATAAGATGTCTATGAAGTCTGTGCTTGATACAATTGAATTTATATTATTGCATCCTCATCGTGTAAAAGAAATGACGATTACACCTACAGATGATTTACGAAATGAGCAAATGTTAAAATCCGATAAGGTACTTGATTACACTGATATGTATGCATCTCAACATAAAAGAATTAATCGTAGATATAACATTACAAAAATTAAAGAAGAAATAGAAAACTTACCACCTCTCAAAGACAATCAAGTGATGTTGCAATCAGTAGATGGTAAAGATTTTTATACAGGTGTATGGCAGCTAGATACTATACCTGAGGGAATGGAAGAAAATGATTTTAACAAACTTAACGTCCCTGAAGACTCTGAGATAGCGAGGTTCATCAAGACTGAAGGTTTAACTCGAGCTCGATTACTTGTATTGCCTGAAAAGAGTTGTTATACATTCCATTTTGATCCTACACCGCGCATACATTTAGTCATACAAACCAATGAATGGTCATTTATGACTGATGATAAGCTAAAATTATTTCATGTACCTGCTAATGGTTATCCATATTACTTTGATACTACTAAACCACACACAGCAATTAACTCATCATGGGAAGATAGAATACATATAGTTGGTATTGCACCTCTAAAATAGTATAAATACATATATGATTGAGAAAATATTAGAGGGCACATTAGCCCTTAGATCGGAAGGGCGGCGGGGGGGGGGGGGGGGGGGGGGGGGGGGGGGGGGGGGGG
>JAAHTG010000706.1_pt1 | contig 27259 bp, 31 predicted proteins | sample 6116081 | NCBI WGS metagenome assembly JAAHTG01 (sample SAMN13939989, study PRJNA603662) | sponge metagenome | isolation source: marine sponge | host: Mycale hentscheli | place: New Zealand | collected 2005 | reverse complement strand
AAATGGAATATGATAAAAAAAATAATCCTGACTTATATGAGCATAAATGGCTAGGGAGTCCTATTGTGTTAAATGATGCGCAAATATTTAATAAAAAATATGAAGTGATAGACTTTGAAACGCCTAATATTAAAGACATAAAAGAAAATAGATTTTTTTATGGCGCAGATTGGGGCTTTGCTCAAGACCCTACTGTATTAATTAGATGTTTTATACAAGATAGGGTTTTATATATAGATTATGAAGCTTACCAAATAAAAGTAGAAACAAATAGCATACCAGAATTATTTGATAAAGTGCCAGATAGTAAAAATGGATTAATATATGGTGATAGTGCTAGACCTGAGATAATATCTTATTTAAGAAGCAAAGGCTATAATATAAACGCAGCAGCAAAGGGAGAGGGTTCGGTAAAATCTGGAATAGATTATATAAGAGACTTTGAAAAGGTGATTATTCACCCTCGCTGTAAATACACAATAGATGAATTTAAATTTTATTCATATAAAGTAGATAGAGTAACAGGGGAAATATTGCCGAAAGTTATTGATAAATACAATCATTGCGTCGATGCTCTGCGCTATAGTTTAAATCAATATATTAAAAGAAAAGGAGAAATAGCAGTATTTAGTTTTTAAAATGGATAAAATAAAAAAAATATTAAAACAATTAAATAAGTATGATTTTAATAATATTTTAGATAATATTATAATGATTCACTTCTTAACATTGATTTTTATAGGAATGTATAATATCTTAGATAGTTATAATAACTTTTCATTGTTAAGTGCAAGTATGTTTACAGCTTTTTCAATGTTATTTTATATTTATGTGAGTAGGAAATAAGATGTTTAAACAAATAACTAAAACAGTAGATCTTGAAACAAAATCATATCAGGCTAATGATTTATCATTATTAATGTTGGGTATTTACGGAGATCAAAACAAAGTGGATTTAAACAGATTTATTTCATATTATTATAAAAGTAGTCCTTTATTTACAGCAGTAAAATTAATAGCAGATAATATTAATAATATAGATTTTGTTTTAAAGGATAATAACAAAGAAGAGTTTATTTATCAGCACAAAATATTACAGTTAATAAAAAAGCCTAACCCATTCACTGGCAAAAGTTTATTTATCGAATCTATAATAAATAACTTTTTATTAACTGGTGATGCTTTTATTGAAGTTATAGGTAATAACGAGCCAGTAGAACTAAATATAATACCTAGCCAGCATGTAACTATTATAGCCTCCCCTAGAGATGGATACCCTGAAAGCTACAATTATAATGGTTTTAATTCAAGTAATAGAACTTTTACAAGGCGTAATAATAGATTTTTTGCAGATAATGGTAATGAGTTAATTAATTTAAGATCTTTCAATCCTGAATATAGTGCTAATAATTTAAGAGGTGTATCATATATACAGCCTATTGAGTTAGAAATAACACAATATATATTAGCTTCGTTACATAATGAAAGCACTATTAAAAATCAAGGAAGACCAAGCGGAATATTAACATATAAAGGTAACGATGGAGTCCCTGCGGATACTCAAGCAGCAGTGAAAGAAAATTTGCAAAAAACTTTTTCTGGAGCAAAAAATTCTGGAAATACAATGTTTTTAGGTGGTGATTTTGATTTCAAGCAAATGTCAGAGTCAATTAAAGATATGGATTTTGCAACGCTTAAAATACAAACTCAAGTTGCTATATATAATGCTTTAAAAATTCCTTTGCCTATGATAAGTCCAGAGCATATGAGCTTGGCAAATATGGACACAGCAAAATTAAATTTTTATGATAACTGCATAATACCTTTATTTACTAAGATAGCTAATTTTCTAAATGAGAATTTATTAAGTCGCTATAAAAACAGCAATAACTTGCAGCTTACTTATGATGAAGCTGCTATTGCAGCATTAAAGCCAAGACTAACAGAAAACACTGAAAGAATGGCAAATAGTGGCGTGTTGACTATTAATGAATTGAGATCTTTAATAGGCAGAGAAGATTTAACAGAAGGAGGCGATAGAGTTTATCAGCCTATGAATTTAGTGCCAGTAGGACAAGATCAATATATTAGCGATAATAGAGAAAAACCAGCTAAGAAATCTATGCAAGAGGACTTTATAAATGCTTTAATGAAACAAGGTAAGCACAGCTTAGAAGAAATCAAACAATTATCTTTGGAATATGGCAACTCTGAAATTTAACACAGAAAGCGCACGAACTATTGATAAAGAAAAAATAGTAATAGAATCTAAATTAATAAGCTCATTAAAAAGGGTGTTTAGGGATATAGCAGATGATGCAGCTAAATTATATATAGCTAATGACAGATTAGATGCTAAGGATATAGCCACTAATTACAAAGCTGAAATATTAGTAGAGGTTAGAAAAGCTTTAAGAAGCTCCATTAAGAAATTTGGCTATAGTATTAGAGATAACATAAGTAAAAAACATAACTTAAATTTTGCTATAGAAAACAAAATCAAACTAATTGACTTAGAATTAAAAAAGACTGAAAAAATAGTCGATGAAGATTTAGAAGAAAATGTAGAAGAAATAAATAATGAGTTTAATAAAGATGCTACTTTATTTATTGCTAATGAAAGCGAAAAGCAAACAGACTTCATAACCGATACAAATGAAAAGCAATTAGAAAAGGCAGTTGCTTTTGGTGGTGCAGTTTATACAGCTAAATTAAGTGAATTGCAAAAAGAAAAAGATATTATTACTCAAGACTTTTTAAGAGCTAGTGGCACTAGTGAAGAAGCTAAATTAGAAAGAAGATTAAGGAGGGTTAATAATGCTATTAATGAGACTACGAACAAAAGACCTTTAACAATAGCGGAAGAGCTTAGAAAAAAGATAATAGATGAATCACAGTCAAGAAGTGAATTAATAGCGTCACAAAATGTAGGACTAGGGGAGTCTTGGGCTAGAAATAGAGAGGCTGAAATAATTAACAATGCTAATTTAATTACGGAAGCAGGTCAAACAATAAAAATTAGAAAGCAGTGGGTTGCTATATTGGATATGCACACAAGATCGGCGCATAGATCAGCAGATGGACAAAGAGTTGATATAGATGCAAGCTTTTTAGTAGATGGTGAAAGCTTAAAGTTTCCAAGAGATCCTAATGGCTCAGCTAAAAATATAATTAATTGTAGATGTGTTTCAATATATACTAATGAATAGTTGTATATTCTTTATAATCTAAATAAGTTATAGTTTACAAATATGGGTTGTTCACTCTCATAAAGTTAAAAAGCCCTGCGACAACAGGGCTTAAATATTTCGTTAATCTTTCAAATATAACTATGACTAAGAATAATTCTAACAACTCTAATAATCAAGCTCCAAAAGCTCCTATTAACCAAGCTCCAAAGCCTGCTTATAAACCTAGTCCAATTAGAATGGATACTATAAAAAATGGTGTATCTACGGGAAGACTTAAAACAAAAACCATAACGCCAAATAAGAAATAACTGCCATAATAGCAGTCACAAATAAAGATATTTGAAAAAGGTAAATTGATATAATGCAAATAGGAAATATAACAGATAAAAGTAACAATACTTTTAAGGCTTTAGATTTTCTATTTTGCTTCTTTATATTATAAGCAATGGATTCTTGTAAACCTATACATAGATCATTTTTAATATATTGAGATAAACCATTTGAACTAATAAATATTGAACTTGGCTTGGCATATTTAGCCTTTCTTTTTTGCGTTGCTAGAAAAATCATTGCCGTCAATCCAAATAAAAGCGAGTAACCTATGGCTAGAATTAGCATAACATTATAAGAGTTAGTGCCTTGCTTAAAGATGGTTTCATTAACTTTATCGAAGTTAAAAAACAAGTTATATAGAATGACTCCAAATATTGTAAATAAGTAGAATAAGAATACTAAAGCCTTGCTATCAAGACTCTTTTGAGCCTCCTCCAGATCTTTCAGATATAGAATAGAATGGTCATAGGCTATATTAGTTTTCTCTTCACTCACGCTTGACCAGTCAATATCTTCAAACCATTCTCCTTTTTCACAACAAAATGTCTTACAAATAAATTGTTTAAAATTCATAATACTTTCTTTAATTTTTAATCTTGATACTAACATGATATTTTTTTTAATTAATGAATAGTTGTATATTCTTGATAATCTAAATAAATCATATCTTCGCTAATTCTATTACAAGCATTGCCCTTTAAACTTTCCATTAAGTTATATATTTCTATTTCTTTAGCTAATGCAAATTGAGCATGCTTTGGGATACCGTGGTATTGCCAAGAGATAGAGAAAGTGTTTTTACTAAATCCATTATTAGCACTAAATCCACCAATAGTGCCACCGCAAAGTTTATATTTTTTTAATATATACTTAAAAAATCCAAAATCTCTATAGAGATCTACTGTTTTACTTTTCATTAAAATTAAATAAATAATTAACAATATTATTACTATAATAATGTTTTTTTAAATAATAAGCTTTTTTTTCATATTATTTTATATTTTAATTATATGTTTAATATATATAATATAATAAAAACTATGTTATGGCTATTAATAAAATACCACCATTATCGGCGCAAAACAATGCAAAGCGAGGTTTAGAGCTTCGCAAAAAGTATAATAGGGGCGGTTTGTCAGCTAGTGAAGCTAGCGAGCAAGATATCCGCAGTGGTGTAAATTCTGCTAGAAGTATTTCAAGTGGCAATGGACTATCTACTGATTTAATAAAAGCTATGGCTAGGTTTAATAGATTTAGAAAAGATTATCAACCAGACAAGAGAGAGTCAGATGGTGGACAAACAGCTGGAACGATAGCTTGGCTATTATGGGGTGGCACTACTGGGGTAGATTGGGCTTTGAAAAAATCTCAAGAAATAGATGACGAAAAAAAGCAAGAAGAAAATTCAACTAAAAAAAGTAATAATATGAATAAAGAATATAAATCATTTAGTTTTGAAATTAAAAATTACAGAAATGAAGAGGAGTATTTTTATTTTGAGGGTTACGCCTCAACCTTTGGCAATGTGGACAGAGGCAACGATATTATAGAAAAGGGGGCTTTTACTGATACTTTAAAAAAAGATAAGTTCAAAATTTTATGGCAGCATAAAATGATAGAGCCTATAGGCATGCCAATAAAAGCTTATGAAGATGAAAAAGGCTTATACATAGAGGCTAAATTGCCAAAAGATGATGACTTCGTAAGAGGTAGAGTAATACCTCAAATGAAATGCGGTACTATAGATAGCATGAGTATTGGTTTTATAGTTAAAGAAGATGACTATGTAGATTATGGGCAAGACGAAAGAGAGAGATATAAGGAAAAAGTTAGGGTTATTAAATCAGTTGATTTATTTGAGGTTTCTTTGGTTTCTATGCCAATGAATCCTTTAGCTATGGTTTCTTCTTTTAAGTCTGAAGATTTAGCAAAGTATTTGCCAGAAGATAATAAAGATGAAGCCGCTGCAATAGTAGAGGATTGCTTTTCTAAAATGGTAAATGATTTGCCAAAAAGCAAAGAGCAAAAAGAAAATATAGAAATAAAGTCCGTGCAAGAAGTTACTTGCATGAAGGACATAGAGAATATCCTAAAATTGAAATGTAACTTTTCACAAAATGAAAGAAAGGTTTTTATTTCCAAGATTAAGGATTTTTCAAAGCAGCGTGATGTTGTTAATGAAGTTAAAGAGTTACGAGATGTAATTCGAGGTCAAGAGATGACTAAAACACTCAATAATTTTATTAACGATTTAAAAAATATATAAAAATGACTGAAATCAATATGCACGATATCAATTCTGCTTTATCTGAAATAAGAGCGGAAGTTGAGAAAAAAAATGCTGATCTAGGAAAAGTAGCTAATTTGGAAGCTATATTAGATAAGCAAGAAAAATCTAATCAAGATATGTTAAAAAAACAAAATCTTGCTGAACAACAGAGTTTAGAAATAAAAGAAAAGTATGAATCTTTAGAGAAAAAATATAATTCTTTAGAAGCGGATTATAAAAGAGGTTCTTTAGTAGAAGGACAAAAAGAAGCTATAGATCATGAATATAAGTCTTTTGAAGCATATACAAGAAAAAATTCATCTTTAATAACACCCGAGGAATATAAGTATTTAAGAACTGACATTGAGTCAGCTGGTGGTTATTTATTGCCTAGTCTTTTAGATAGTGAATTAATTAAAAAAATCACTGAAATATCTAATATTGAGTCTTTAGCTAGAATTAGAAATCTATCTAGTAAATCTTTGGGTATGCCAGTAAGATCTGGTATAGTAAGTGCTAGTATGGTAGGAGAAGGAGATGAAGATTCTATAAGTGAATCAACTTATGGACTAGAAAGACTATTTGCCAAAAAAGGTCAAGTAACAATTCAAACTACTATGGAAGATTTAGAGGATCCTGATATGAGCCTTAGTGATTTACTTATTGAAGACACCGCTGATGCTTTTGCTAAGTTAAGAGGTGCGCAATTTGTTAAGGGTTCTGGTGCTGGTAATAATTGCCAAGGTTTTATGACTAATTCTAATATAACAACTATTACTGCGGAAAATGCTTATGTTTCTGGAAATATTAATAATATAACTATGAACGATTTAATAGATTTAACTGGCGCAATCAAAAGCGGTTATAATGGTACATTTGGAATGAATAAAAACACTATAACAGCGCTTAGAAAGCTAACTGACAACGAAGGCAGACATATTTGGCAAGCTGGTAATTTACAAGCTGGTATTCCTAATCAAATTTTAGGTCATGATTATGTAGAATTACCAGATATGCCTGACATTGCCGTAGATGCTCATCCAGTAATATTTGGAGATTTTCGCAAAGGTTATACAATAGGAAACCGTAAGGGTTTAACTATGATTAGAGATGATGTTTCTAAGAAGAGAGAGGGTAAAGTGGAGTTTACTTTTCATCAAAGATTTGCTGGAATGGTTACTTTGAGTGAAGCTTTCGCTAAGTTACAAAATAAAGCTTAACAACTAAAGGAGAGCATAAGCTCTCCTTAATTAATTAATTATTTTTTTATGAGGATATAAAAATGTCAAGTGTAGATTTAAAAAACAATATTAAGCAAGCGGTTGCTTTTAATATACAAACTATTAGCAGCGATACTACAACTGCTGGAACTGAAATTGATACTACTGGTTTTGAATCAGCAACTATTATTTTTCAAGCTGGCGTGGTTACTGCTGGTGATGCAACTTTATTAGTTCAAGAATCAGATACTTCGGGTGGAACTTTCACAGATGTAGCTGATGCTGATTTGATAGGTTTAGAAGCTAGCACAAAGCTAGATACATCTAATTCAGTTACTAGAATTGGAGTTTTAAATAGCAAGCCAATTATTAAAGTTAGTGTAGTTTCGGCTAATTCTGCTAATTTAATAGTAAGCGCCATAGCGGTTCTAGGTAGTCCTTTAAGTAGTCCAGTTGCTTAATGAACTATTATTTATGGGGGGCTGTAAAGCCCTCTATATTAACCAAATGAAGAAAAAAAGATGAAAATAAAAGTATTAAAAACAACAAAAGCAGCAACTTGTAAGTTAGGAATAAACACCACTAAATACATAGCTGGACAGACTTATGAAATGTATAATGAGTTAGCTAAGATATTTATTGAGCAAGGTTGGGGAGAAGATCCTAATAATACTAAAAGAGAAGAGCAAAAAGCAGAAAGAGCAAGAGAAGCAGCAAGATTAAAAGCACAAAAAGAAAAAGCTGAAGCAAAAGCAATATTAGAAGCTAAAATTGAAAATAAAGCTATAGAAGTTGTAGAAGAAAACAAAGCTATAGAAGTTGTAGAAGAAAACAAAGCTAAAGAAAAAAAAACAACAAGGAAAAACAAAAGAAAAGGTAAATAATAATTATGGCAAATACAGCAAGACAAATATTTACAGATCAAACAGAAGATGGCAATAGCTTAACATTTACAACAAATGGGAGAATTTATGTTAAGGTAAGTGGAGATTTTCATGGAGCTACCATTGAGTTTCAAAGTAAAACTAATAATGATAATGATGATTTTACTAGCACGGGAGATACTGCTATAGCTGTTCCTTGTCAAGTTGCGGTTAGTTATTCTCCATCTATGATTTATAGACTCTCTTTAACAGGAACTCACTCAAACACAGTAATAAACGCTTTTGTAACGGTTTAATTATGGCTATATTAGAAAAAGGTGTAACTGGTCAAATTGGCGTGGCAGTCTTTGAAGAGTCTTTTGTAGATCAAACAAATATTACGGTAACACACAACTTGAATAAAACTTTAATGATACAAGTTTTAAATTCTAGTGGTGAGTATATCACTTCGGGGGTTGATATAGATGTTATATCTAGTAATCAATTTACTGTATCTGCGGCAACGTCTTTTAGTGGCACTGTAATATATTTTTAATAATTATTTTGAGGGTTTTTGATGGCAAATTCAAAACAATTTTACAGGTCGATTGACTTGCAAAAAAATGAGATACAGAATGCTGTAGCTCATAATCTAGCTTCTAATCCAAGCAGTCCAGTAGCTGGTCAGTTTTATTATAATACTAGCGATAATAAGCTACATTATTATAATGGTACTAGCTTTGAAAGTTTTGCTGGTGATATAACAAGTATTGCTGATAATGGTAATGGAACAGTCAATGTAACTTCTGGAGCGGAAGGAGATGTAACTTTAGAAGTAAATATAGCTAATATTATAAATGACAGCTCCTCTACTAGCAGTAACTTATGGTCAGCAAGTAAGATTATATCTTATACACAAACTGCAACTGAGGGTTTAAATGTCAAATTAGCAGTGGCAGCCGCTACAACTGGAACTTTGCCAGCTTGTACATATGACAATGGTTCTTCTGGTATTGGTGCAACTTTAACAGGGGACGCGGATGGAGCTTTAGCTGCTATTGATGGAGTAACTTTGATTGCTGATGATAGAGTTTTAGTGCAAAATCAAGCAAGTGCTTCTGAAAATGGTATTTATGAAGTAACAACAGTGGGTGATGCTTCTAATGCTTTTGTATTAACAAGAGCTACTGATTTTGATACGACAGATGAAATAAAACCTAATTCTTTTTGTTTTGTTGAAGCTGGTACAACTTACGCAGATAAAGGTTTGGTTTTAGCTAGTGGTGATTCTCCTACTTTAGGAACTACTAACTTAGTATTTACACAATTTACAGGTGCTGGAGCTTTTACTGCTGGCGAAGGTATTTCTCAATCTGGTAATAGCATTAATGTAAATGTAGATGATAGCACTATTGAAATAGATTCTGATACATTGAGATTAAAAGATGCTGGAATCACAACTGCAAAGTTAGCTGATGCTCAAGTAACTAATGCAAAACTTGCTGATGATTCAGTTGCAACTGCTAATGTGATTGATGGTAATATTACTGATGCTAAATTAGCGACGGATTCTGTTATTACTGCTAAAATATTAGACGCTAATGTAACTAATGCTAAGCTTGCTGCTGATTCTGTTTCTACTGTTAAAATAATAGATGCAAATATAACAACGGCTAAAATTGCTGATTCTAATGTAACAACAGATAAAATATTAGATGCAAATATAACAACAGCTAAATTAGCTGATGATGCGGTAACTGCTGCTAAATTAGGTAATAAATACGCTGCTGCTTTTGCTTCTGGTGCTTTTTCTTCTGGTGATTTAACTATCACTGCTGCAACTCATGGTGTAGGTGCAACAGAGTTTTTAGCTGTAACTGTTATAGATAGTAATGGAGACGATGTAACAAGCGGCGTCGAAATTTCAATTGCTTCTAGTGGTAATGTTACTGTTTCTGTTAATACTGGTTTAGAATTTGCAGGAAATATAATAATCAGAAATTAATTGATTATTTTCATATAAAATGGTTTACTAAGTGCTTAAGGGTACTTAGTACCATATCAAAAACCAATTAAATATTATAATGGCTACTGCGAAAAAAGAATTTAGAGATTTAGATTTACAAGGTAATGAAATACAAGATTTAGTCATTGAAAATCTTACAAGTGATCCTAGTGGCTCTAGTAGTGGGCGATTATATTATAATACAACAGATAACAAATTAAAATTTCATAACGGCACTAGCTTTGCGGAAGTTGGCTCTGGTGGTTCTGGTGTTTCGGTTAGTTCAGCTAGTTTTAATACTGGTAATGGAGTATTAACTTTAACTATGAGTGATAGCTCAACTGTAACAGTTGATTTAGATAATAGATATTTACAAAATTTAGAAGCTGATACAACGCCAATATTAGGTGGAAATTTAGACGCTAATAATAAAAAAATTGAATCAGTAGATTTATTAAATTTAAGTAGCACGCCTTCTAATAGTTTAACAAATGTAGGAGATATTAATTATAATACTTCTTACGATACTTTGGAGCTTAAAAATGATATTGGTGAAATACTAATAGGACAGACTACTGAAATATATGTCACAAATCAAACAGGTGGGGCTTTATCTAGTGGGGTCGCAGTTTATAAATCTGGAATAGTAAGTGGTAAAATATCAATAGGTTACATGTTAGCCAATGGTACTGTTGCTGCTAAAGATTATTTAGGTATTACAACAGAATTTATTGGTAAATCAGGAGACGGAAAAGTTATAAGATTTGGTAGATTAGATAATTTTGATACTAGTAGTTATTCTGTAAATGATACTTTATATTTAAGTTCTAGCAGTTATGGTGGGTTTACAACTACACAACCAACAGGCTCAAATGTAGCTATAGCTACTGCTACAGTTTTGACTAGCTCAACTAGTGGCTCTATTTGGGTAAATGCTAATAATATAGATTTAAATGTAAGTGGCGGAGGAAGTGGAGAGGCAAATGTACAAGCTAACTGGACTGAGACTGACACAAATGACGATGCTTTTATTTTAAATAAACCAACTTTAGCAGCTTCGGCAACTATAGACACAACTAATGCAGCTAATATAGCTGATGGAACTATTGGCAATAGTGAATTTCAAAGATTAAATGGTGTATCGAGTGATATACAGCCACAACTAAACGCTAAATTAAATGCATTAGTGGATGATACAAACCCTTATTCAGGAAGCAATTTAAATGGTGATGGTAATGAAATAATAAATCCGGCAATGATTGACTGGGATACCGCCACACCTAGCCCAATTACGGGACTTGGCGAAATGTCGTATGACTTAGGGTATGACTGTTTAAGGCTTTATAATGATACTGGTAAAGTACACTTTATAGGACAAGATCAAGATATACTCTTGAGTGCCTCAGAAACGGTAACTATTGGTCAATGTGTTTCTTTGAAAGGAACAAGTTTAATGGGTTTTCCACAATTTGAAAAATTTATAGCTAATGGTACAAAGGAAGCAAAAGATTTTGTTGGTTTAGCAATTACTACCATTAGCACAAATGCAAGTAAGAAAATATTAAAATATGGATATTTAAGTGGCATTAATACTAGTTCTTACTCAGTAGGTGATAAACTATATCCTTCGGCTAGCACAGCAGGTGCTTTAACTAATACACAGCCAACAGGTTCAAATGTTGCAATATGTGTGGCTACAGTTGCAACTAGCGCGACTAATGGAACAATATTAGTTCATGCTAACAATGTAGATTTGAATGCTAGTGGAGGCTCTAGTGTTACAGTTGATTCAACGCTAAGTACAACCTCAACTAACGCAGTTGAAAATCAAGCTGTCACTAACGAAATAAACACAAAGCAAGATTCACTTACAGCTGGCACTGGAATAAATATAAGTGCTAACACTATTTCTATGGACAATTCTCTTGTTGTTCCTGCCTCTGTAGTAGGTTACGCAGTTTTTAACCGTGGTACATTTTCAATAGGAGTTTCGAGTAGAAGCCCTACAAGTTCATTTGCAACATGCTTTGCAAAGGCAACAAATGGAATTTCCAATGATTATGTTGTAAAAAGCAATGACACTTATTTTAAATTTCATTTTCATCATCAATATTATTTAGTTGCTGGTTTTGGGGGTGACACCTGGAAATCAAGATTATCTTATAGGATAAATGGAGGTTCTTGGAATGATTTTAACGATAATATTCAAAAGTGGGACACAAACGGTGGCGGTGGTACTCGTGCAGGTACTTTATTTCCATTAAGTCATAATAGGACTAGCTCTCTTGCTGTCGGAGATATTATAGAATGTAAGGTTGATTTAAGAAGTGATTCGGCAGATGACACAATAACTTTTGCGACACAAAGCGATAGATCATATTTTGAAATCTCTGAGTATATGCCTAATAGTTCAAGCCAATATGCTCAAGCTATTAACACCAACGCTAACCTTACAGTAAGTCAACTTAATACTACTACAATTAATTTAAATGGAGTACCGTTATCAGCTTCGGCAACAACTGACACAACTAATGCTAGTAATATTTCTAGCGGAACATTAAACGAAAGTAGACTTCCAACTACTATTAATGCTACTAAAATTGCTAATGGAACTATTAGCAACGATGAATTTCAAAGATTGAATGGCGTTACTAGTGATATACAGCCACAATTAAATAATAAATTAGAATCTGTGGAAGATGATACAACGCCAGTGCTAGGTGGAAATTTAAATTGTGATGGTAATGAAATAAGGAATCTAGGAATGATCGGTTGGGATACTGAGACACCTAGCGCAGTTACTATAGTAGGGCAAATGTCATATGATTTTGGATATGACACCTTAAGAATGTATAATGACACAGCAAAAATTCACTTTATTGGTCAAGATCAAGATATATTACTAAGTGCTGGAGAGAGTGTAACTGTAGGGCAATGTGTTTCTTTAAAAGGAACAAGTTCAATGGGTTTCCCACAATTTGAGAAGTTCATAGCAAATGGTACCAAGGAAGCAAAAGATTTTGTAGGTTTGGCAATTGCTACTATTAACACAAATGCAAGTAAAAAAATATTAAAATATGGATATTTAAGCGGCATTAATACAAGCTCTTATTCAGTAGGCGACAAGTTATATCCTTCGGCTAGTACAGCAGGTGCTTTAACTAATACACAGCCAACAGGTTCAAATGTTGCAATATGTGTAGCTACAGTTGCAACTAGCGCGACTAATGGAACGATATTAGTTCATGCTAACAATATAGATCTAAATGCAAGTGGTTCTAGTGTTACAGTTGATTCAACGCTAAGTACAACTTCAACTAACCCAGTAGAAAACCAAGCTGTTACTAATGAAATAAACACAAAACAAGACACTATAACGGGAACTACAGATATTACTTTAAATGAGCTTACTACAAATGGCGATATTACGGTAAAGGAAGATCAAGACATGTCAATTGTCTTGGGTAGACTAAGAATAGATTCAAGATTTTCTGATACATGGAACTTGAGCCATTACGACTTGCCAAGTACATCACAATATCAATTTAGTGGAAATTTAAATACTTTGTTTTTAAATGGCGCATTATATGTCAGGCTGCAAGCTGGAGGAAACACTATCGCAAGTGTAATTAGTGACGGTATAGAGTTTCAATCTGGCAACCGTTACTACATGAGAAACAATGCAAATTTATTCCATGGAACTAACACCAATGATCAAACACCAAGTACTATAGCAACTTCTTACTATGCAGTTTTCGGCAATAACGCCGTTTCTAATACAGATATTTATAGTTATAGTGCCCCGTCCTCTTCAACTAATTCAGGGATTCGATTATTAAAAGCAGGGAAATATAAAGTTTCGTACACGCTCAATTGGGCTAATATAAGTTATAATAACAGAATTAATTTTTTCAGTCGCTTAGTAAAGCACTCAAGTGTAATCACGCCAACCGAGACAGAATTTGCAGCGACCAGAAGCTTTGCTTATGCACGAGATGACAATTTTGCGAAATATGCAACAACAACATGTGTAACAGTAATTGATGTTGCGGCTAATGAATATATTAAATGTAAAACTGAAGTATCTAAAAATGATAGTACTTTCAATGACAATTTTGCTGGCGTTCGATACCACCAAAATAGTTCAATAGTTATTGAGTATTTAGGGAATATATAATAATAATAATAATAGAAATAACTTTTTAAGAGAAAAATATGAGTTTAGAAAAAAATTTAAATAGCGTGGAACTAAAGGAGCTTTACGCTAATGTTTTAGAAACAGGTGCGGATTTTAATGATTTAGCTCTTACTTTTGCAGAGCTTGAAACTACTGTAAAACTAAAACTAAAAAATAGGATAAGAGCTTTAAGAGCTAATTCCGAATATGCAGAGCAAGCAAGTGATGCAGAAAAAGCAGAAATTGAAGCCTGGTATATTGCAGCAACAGAATAATTGATTAAAATAATAAGTTAGTTTATTATAAATATAACTAATTAAATTATTATGTTTAACCATATATATTATAAAATAAGTCCTACTGATTATATACTTAATACAGATGCAATTATAGAGCCTTTCACCTTAGATTATGTAAAAGATTATTTACGAATATCTAGTACAGATGATGATGTTTTAATAGGTGATTTAATAATGACTGCAAGAAATTTTGGTGAGAAATACACAGGAAGGGATTTTATTAATAAAACTTATGTTTGTTATTTAAATAATTTTCCATTTAATTATGCGGAAATTGAAATAAGAAAAAGTAAATTAAATTCTATTACTTCTATAGAATATTACAAAGATGATGTTTTAACTACTATTGATAGCTCTATTTATTATTTTACTGATAATAATGAGTATTCTAGTATATTAGTAAAAGATGGTCAATCATGGGCTACAGATGCGGATAATAGAAAACAAGCCGTAAAAATTACTTTTATTAGTGGTTATGGTGCAACTGCTAACGATGTACCACAAGGGATTAAAACAGCTATGTTAGCTCATATAGCTAATATGTACGAAAATAGAGGCGATTGTACAGATTGTGATATTGCTTTCAAAAACTCTAAAGCAGCAAGTTTATATTCACCTTATAGATTAAGCTCTACTATGCTTGAGGTAGTGCATGGCTTGTGGTAGGATTAAAAATAATATTACTAAAGTTTGTATTAATGATTTTAATAAAAAAATAACAATACAAAAACCAACGCTAAATTTAAGTAATGCTAGAGGTATTAATGCACAAGCTGGATTTATTGATGTCAAACAAGTTTGGGCTATGGTTGAAAGCAAAAACCCCTTTCAATTACAAAATGGCACTAATACTAATTTAACAACTATCACGACAGAGTTTTATATAAGATATGATTCAGCTATAACTTTAACAGATAAATTATTTATAGAGTATAATTCAATTAAATATAAAGTAGTGCAAGCGGATAATATAGACCTAAAAAATGAAACTATAGTTTTTAGAACGATAAAAAGAGGTGATGAAGCAAACGCTGCTAATTTAAGATAATGCTAACAGTAAAAAAAACATCTAAAAAAGATTTTTCTAAGCACTTTAAGCATAGTTCCACAAAATTTAAAGATGGTGCAAGAAAAGGCTTTGATATAAACGGACAAATGCTAGTAAAAGATGTTAGGCATGAAATGACTCATGGGCGAAAATCTGGAAATACTTATAAAGTGTATAGGGGGTTAGGTGGTAGAAAGTTAAAAAGACCTAGATTACATATAGCTTCCACTCCTAGCGAATATCCTGCCGTTATAACTGGTGATTTGAGAAAATCAGTTGATTATAAGGTAAGAGGTAGCACTAGGCTAGAGTTTGGTGCTGGTAATGGGTTCATGATATACCCTAAAATATTAGAGGAAAGAAACCAGTTTTTAAAAAGAACTTTTGAAAAACATAAGAACCAGTTTAAAACAAATTTAAACAGAGAAATAAAAAAATCTTTAGGTATATAATATGCAAGCTTTAGAAATAGTAGATAGATTAAAAGATGTAGTTGGGAAATATACAGATTCTTTTAGCCAAATAATTACAGTGACTAGCTTAACTAGGTCAGGAACTACAGCAACTTGTATTACTACTACAGATCATGGGTTAGCAACAAATGATTATGTAACAATTCGAGGAGCTACAAACCCTGTTATAATAACTTCTTTAACTAGAGTTGACAATGTAGTAACAGCGGTTGCAAGTGAAGCAACTCAATTAATAGATCCTAGTAAATACACAGCAGCGCTAAGAGATAGTTTAACTGTTATAATAGCAGGGTCTACTCCTACTGAATATAACGGAACATTTAAATTGCTAACTGTAAGTGATGATAGATTAACTTTTACCTTTGAAATAACTACTACACCAACCACGCCAGCAACTACAGCAGGGTATTTATTGCAAGATGATTATGACGGCTATAATGGTAGTAAACAAATAACAGTTATAGATAATACTAGCTTTACTTTTACAGTGAATGAAAATTTAAACACTCCTACTCAAGGAACTATAGAAATTGCAAGTAATGTCAGAATTGCTTGGGCTGCTACAGCGGAAAGAGCAGATCAGTATTATAGTAAAATGTCAGATGAAAACGGTTATTCTACATTTATGTTTGTTATTTTAGGTAGTAAAGCAGTTTATAGAGATGGTACTATTGCAAGTGATATTTCTACTTCTATAGAAAGAAATCAAGATTATTTTTTTGCCGCTGCTCAAGATTTTTCTATTTATCTTTATTTACCAACAGAAGATGAAACGCTAGCTGGTATACAATCTGATAAGGCTAGAGAGTATGAAGCTTTTATTTTAAAGAGTATTGCTAATTATAGCTTTGCTAGTGTTTTAACAGATACAACTTATCAACCAGTTAATTATGTAGGTAATGAATCAGACATTTATAATACTGCTTATTATGTACATAGATTTGATTTTACAGCTAAAGGGTATATCCAAGTTGCTGATACTATAGACATTAACCCAGGCGTTCCTTTAGATAATGTAGAGGGTAGCTTTACAGATAAAAACTTACAGTTCAAAACCAGTTTTAAATAATAAGCTTTTTTTTCATATTATTTTAGCTTTTTTTTTTATTTAATAGAGCTAATATAATATTAAAATAAGTGATTTATGTATATATCTATAATATTAACAACAAATTTATCTTATAAAGGCGTTAAATATACAGAGGGTCAATCTATTAAGGTTGAAACTGATGATTTTGGCGTTCCTTTAGATAGTTTTTGGAGAAGAAGATTTAGAGATTCTAAAATAGATAATTGCTTGAAAATAACAAATAAAAAAAAAGGTAAATAATGGGTTCTTCATTTCCTTATATGACTGCTAATTTAAATTCAGCGCAGACTGCTGCAACGGTTGGTGATAGAAAAGTATTATTAATTGGTCAAATGGTTAGCGGAACAGCTACTAGCGGGGCTTTAAATGAAGGCTTGATAAGTGATGCAGATTTCAACGATAAATTTGGTAGAACTTCTCAAATAGCTAAGGCAGGTAGAGCAGTTATAAAAGAATTATCAGTTAGTAGAATTAAGCCAACAGTAGATGTCATAGCTTTATCTGATAACGGTTCAGGTGTTGCTGCAACTGGAAGCGTTGCTTTTTCAGGTACTGCAACTATAGCAGGTTCTATTATTATTTGTGTAGATAGCTTTAATAGAAAATATTCTTTAACTATAGCCAGTGGTGATACTGCAACTACTATAGGCGCTTCATTAGCGGCTGCAATAACCGCTGATTTAGATGCGGTTGTGACTGCTTCTAATTCTACTGGCACAGTAACTTTAACAGCAGTAAATTCTGGAACTCAAGGAAATACTATAGGCATTAAAGTGGTTGGTTCGGTTACTGGTATTACAACAGCTATAACTGCTTTTAGTGGCGGAGCTACTAACCCTAGTTTAACTGGTTTATTTGATGTAATAGATGGTGCTAGATACACAAGAATAGTTTATCCTCATGAATGGGGCGTAGGCACTTTAACTACTGAAACTGAGTCCAGATTTAATGTAGACAATAAAATATTAGATGGCGTTGGTATTACTTGTGAAATTGATACTCATGCAAATATAGTGGCTAATGCAGCTTCTTATAATCAAAAAACTTCGGGTTATATGAGTAATGCTAAAATTTCTGAATCAGGTCATGTAGGCGGTGCTATCTTTGAAAGCCCTTTAGTTATAGCAGCTACATTTGCAGCTTTAGAAAATAGATTAACTAATGGATCTAACATTAGCTCAATAGTAACTAATGGTCAAAATATAGGAGGCTCTTTTTTTGGTGCTATTCCTTATCACAATACACCATTTATTAATTTGCCTACTATAGAAACTGGTCATGATTTTACAGATGCGGAAGTTACTGAATTAGAAAATGCGGGAGTTATTGTATTAAGAAATAATCCAGCTAATACAGTGTTGATTTGTAATGAAGCGGTTACTACTTATAAAACAAATACTTTAGGAGAGGTTGACACTACTTATAAATATTTAAATTCTGTTGACACTCTATCTTTAGTAAGGGAATACTTTTTTAATAATATAAAAGCTGATTTAAGCCAGCATATTCTGACAACTGGCGAGTTAATAGCTGGAAGGCCTATGATTAATAAGGAGGGCTTTATTGCTTTAATGATGGGTTATTATGCTACTTTATCAGGTTATAATGGAGATAATTCATATGTGTTATTAAGATCTAGTGAAGCAGACAGAGCGGCTTTTAGAGATTCTTTAGAAAGTGTAGATATTACATTAAGCACAGGAACAATCACAGCTGAAAGTATAGCTAATATAGTAACACAAGTAAGAAATATTATTATTAATTTTACGCCAACTTTTGAATAATAGGTAAAAAAATGTCATTACAACAAGGAGATTTAACAATAAATACTAAAGTTATCAGTTACGATCCAGCAGGAAAAGTTAGAATACAGAAAGGAACTGCTACTAGGATTGCATATCCACAGGTTAATGGAAGTTTAATTGTAGTAGAAGATATTAGTACTAAAATGTCTAAAATAACTATTCCTATTAGAGTAACAACAGAAACAAATAAAACTTTTGATGAGTTTTATAATAATGATGATAATAATGTAATTACTTTTAGGGATCAAAATTTTTCTGGTTGTTTTATGGAAGTAATTCCAGAAAGGGAAGATTTAGAGCTAATTGACTATGTATTTATGGGTAATCCAGCAGTATAATTTAGTTGCTAATAAGTTAATAATGTATATTATATTATAAACATTATTATAATTTCATGACTACTAAAGATATTTGTAAATTTACTTTAAGCTCTCCCATAAAAATACAAAGTGTTATTGATGGGAAAAATCAATTTATTAATCAAGATATTATATATTTAAAAGCTCCTTCACAAAGACAAATGAGGGCAAGTTTAAAGTTAAGACAAAGTTTTTTAAGTTCTTTTAATCATTTTCTTACTATAGCTAACAGTAAACAAGAAAAGCAAAACACACAAGAGCAAGTAATATCAGATGAGCAAGAAAGCAAAGAGCAAGAAAGCGAGTTAATACCAGTAAAAGAAATTATTACTATTTTAAATTTTGGTGGTCAAGATATTGAAGAGTTTTATAAAATGTTTTATAATTTTGTAGAATATAACAATGTTTTATTTATTGATGAATCTGCCACTCAGATATTACAAGCTAGTGATATAGATAGTAAACTTTCATTCAAAGATTATGAGTTGCTTGCGGCTACTTATATACAAATTTTTTTTACTCAATATTGGACTTAATAGACTTTGATAAAAAGCTAGAAGATATTGTTTTAGATATATCCTATCATTACAACGGTGGAATTAATATAGACTGGCTAGAGGCGCAGCCTTATACAAAAGTCTTGCGAATTAAGCAACACTTAATTAATATATTAAAATCACAACAAAAACGAGATAATGGCTTTTGATACTTCCTTTTTAATACATTTAAAAGATAATATATCGCCAAAGTTACGAAAAATATCAAGTAATTTAAAAAGCGCAGAAGCTAAAGTTACTAAATCCACAAGCAAAATGAGCGCTGGTTTTAAGAAGTTTGAGAAAAGGGTTGATTTAAGTGGAAAGGCAGTGAAAGCTTTTAAGGTGGGGGCGGTTGCTGCAACTGCTGGTGCTAGTGCTTCAGTAGTTGCTTTTGCAAGTATGGAAAAGGGTTTAGTAAATGTTAAAACCTTATTAGATAAAAATGATTTAGATAAATTCTCACAAGATTTACTAAACATGCAGCACTCAGCAGTACAAGCTGGCTTTAGTATTTTAGATGTAAACAAAGCATTATTTGATAATGTTTCAGCTTCGGGTATGTCTACATCTACTGTAAGTTCTTTTAAGGAAGCACAAATATTAGCTAAAGCTGGTGTTACTGATTTAGGAATTGCAATTGATGGTATAACTTCTTTAATCAATGCTTATGGAAAAGAAACTACAAGCGCTAAATTTGCTGCCAACGCTTTATTTTCAGCACAAAAGGCTGGTAAAACTACGGTTGCGGATTTAGCGTCAAATATTGGTAATGTGGCTTCTAACGCTAAAATAGCTGGAATTAGCTTGGAGGAAACTCTAGCAACTATTTCAGCTCTTACAACTAGTGGTATTTCAACATCAACGGCGGTAACAGGTTTAAAGGGTGCGATTGCTGCATTAATAAAACCCTCACAAGAAAGTGAGAAATATTTTAAATCTTTGGGCGTGCCTTTTGGCGCTGCTAGTATTAAAGCGGAAGGCTTCACGAACATCTTAAAAAAATTAACTGAGGTAAGTAAAATCTATGGTACAGATACACTTGCAAAGTTAATACCAGCACAAGAGGCATTTACAGCTATTTCTGCATTAGGTGATGAACAATTAAAACTATTAAATAACACTGTCAAAAATATAAATACAGATTTTAAAAATGGAACTGGAATGTTAGATGCTTACGGCATGCAGATAGATACAACGGCAGATAAATGGGCTAAATTTATAGGAGCAACTAAAAGTGCTGCTGCAAGTATTGGTGAAACTATAACCGCCTTTTTACCTTTAGAAAAAGCTACTAAATTTATGACACAATATAGTCAATTTCTTAGAACAAGAGATGAAGAAAAGCAAGCGGAAAAAGGATTATCATTTAATGAAAGAAAAGCAATGAGGCACAAAGCTTTAGGTTTTAATAGTGAATCTTTTAATGACAAAATGATTAATTTAATTAAAGGTAGTTTTAATCCTGTTAAAAATGATATGCAAAATATAGTTAATAAAGATATTAATTCAAATACAGTAAAAAATATTTTTAATGGTCAATTAGATGTTAATTTTAGAAACGCCCCAGAAGGTATGTCTAGTATAATGACTAGTAATAAAAATAGTGGTTTGAATGTAGGACTTAACACAATAGGCGGTGCATTATGACAATAGTAAATGTAGCAAAATATCCACAAGCACAATTTAGAGATGAAGAGTTTCATTATCAAGATAGCAATGTAAATGGCGGAAGAAAAACTGTAACTCATGAGTTTCCAGATTCTGACACAAGAAATGTTGAGGATTTAGGTAAGCTTCAAAAGATTTATAATGTTAATGCTTTAATAGATATAACTACTAATAACAATAACTTAACAAAGTTTATTAAAGAATTAGATAAGGAAGGAGCTGGAACTTTAATACACCCTATATATAAAAAACAAAATGTAGTTGTTAAAAATTACAGTGTAAATGACAGCATTAGAGAGCTTGGTATTGTTAGGATTAGCATAGTCTTTGAAAAAGCTAGCCGCAATAAATTTCCAGTTAAGAAAAAAGGAAACCTTGGAAAGATTGCTAAATTTGTAGATGATATAAAAAATAATGAAGATAGCTTTTTGGGTAAAAGCTTTAAATCAGTGCAGAAGAATTTAGAAAAGCTTAATAGCGCAACTACAGCAGTAAAAAAAGTTAGCAGACAAATGAAAAGGGCTACTGCATTAATAGAAGGCTCAGCAGATGGAATAAGCGCAGCAGTTACGGCTATTAATGAAATAACAAATACAGCAGGGGCTTTAGTGCAAGCTCCTAGTAATTTAGCAAGTAAATTAAGGACAGCTTTTGACAATATAGAAGGGGCTTTTGATAATGCTTTAGACATATTTAATGTAAATAAAAACTTAACGCCTTTTAGTGCCGCCTCAGAAATATCACCTGTAGGAAGTTCTACCACTTCCATAGATATTAGAGCTAACCAAGAGTTATTAAATAATTATGTTAGTGTATCTGCTTTAGCAAGTTGTTATGAACAAGCAAGTTTAATAGATTATACAGATTTAGACCAATTAAATAATATAAAAGAAATATTAGAAAATTCTTTTAATAATTTATCACAAGATTTAGATAGAACTACATATAATTTATTATTAAATGCAAGAACTGCTGTTAATGATTATTTAAATGATTTATTACTATCTTTACCTAGAATTATAGAATATAAAACGCAACCTAATAATTTAACCAGTATAGTTTACGATTTTTATGGTAATTTAGATAATCTTGAAATTATAAGAAGATTAAACAAAATAAAAGATACTAGCAGAGTAAGTGGAACTATTAAAATATTAAGTTATGGCGAATAATATTTTTTTTGAAATAAACGGCGAAAGATATACTGGCTTTACTGATATAAGCATAAATAAATCATTAGAAGCTTTTGCATCTTCTTTTACAGCTACATTAGTGGCTAAGGAAAATACAGATGATACTAGAAAATCTTTGTCACCTATAAAGCTGCAAGATGAAATTAAATTATATATTGATAAAGATTTAGTTTTTACTGGTTATGTTGAAACTTTAGATATTAGTTATGATAGTAGCTCTCATATGATTATGATAGCTGGAAGAGATAAAGCAAGTGACTTAATAGATAGTAGTGCTAAGCCTAATAGTTATAAGAATATTAAAACTATTACTAGATTAATAGAAAAAGTTTTAATTGATAATGGATATAATAATATTACTGTTAGCAAGTCTAGTAGTGATATTGACGACACTTTGGAAGATGGTGAGACTGTAAGTATAGAATTAGGTGAGACTATATTTGCCTTTTTAGATAGATATGCAAGAAAGGCACAAATATTAATTACCACAGATAATGAAGGTAATATAGTAGTTGCAAGAGAGGGTAATAATACTATAAATACTGATTTAATAAGCATTAAAGGAAGTAGTTTAAATAATATTAAAAAAGCTAGTATTAGTTTAAATACAGCTGATAGATATAGATATATTGAAATGTATGCTGCAAGTGATAATATAACTCATGATAAAATTAGTGTTAATCAAAACGCTATAGGCGAAGATGATGCGGTTAGAAGCCCTAGAAGGTTGATAATATTACCACAAGAGGCAAGTAAAACAGAAATATTGAAAAAGGCTGTTAATTGGCAAATTAATGTTAGAAGAGCTAAAGGGCTTAGATATAATTGTACGGTTGTAAATTATAGAGATGAAGATTTGTTAGGTAGTTTATATAAAGTTAATACTTTAGTTAATGTAACAGATGATAAATGTAATTTAGATGGTCAATATTTAGTTGCTGGAGTTACCTATAATAAATCATTAGAAGGTACAACAACAGATTTAACTTTAATAAATAAAGGTTGCTTTACAAATAACCCTTTAAGCTTAGTTAAAAATGAAATAGCTACTAATTTTATATCTTAAAAAATTGATTAACTGTTCTCTCAATTTTAGCTTTTTCATGATTTAAATCAGTTATATAAGTATATAATTTGCCACTTTGTCTAAATCTTACAAAATTATTTTTTTCTAATAGTTTTATACTAGCTATATTATCTCCATAAGTTAAAGCTATAATTTGAGTGCTACCTCTTTTTTTACATTTTTTTAAAAAGCTAGGTAATAGTTTACTCATAATTTTTTTATTATGATATTCTATGTCTTTTATTTCATATTCTAAATGAGGTATAGATTGCGGTTTATTATCATAAAGCATTAAATGAATATGACCAATTACTTTGCTATCCTTTTTAGATAATATGTTTTCAGCATATATTATATTAGTATTTATATCTAATTTATCATTAATCATTTTATTAAAATTAAGTTATAAAAATATATTAAGATCTTTATATTATAATGTAAAGAACTAATTAAGCATTAACTTTAGTTTGGCCAGCAGCATTTATATCTACTGCATAAGTTCCAGCACTTGAACCACTTGGAATAGTAACAGATAAATTAGCATCTTGATTTAAAACAAGTGAATTAGCGTCACCTAAATTTATAGTTGAACCGTTAATATTTACATTATTTTGACAATCTACTTCAATATCACCATTAGCTTTAAATGTAATTTTATTACAACCATTTGTTAAATTGCCTACTGTTACTTCGGTAGGTTCTAAATTATTAGGTTGTAATAATGGATTATAGGGAAAGCCTATAGCATTGGTTTTGCTTTTGTTAGGTAGTATGACTAAAACCATGCTTCCAGCGTTATCATTACTTTGCATGTTGGAAGCGTAACCGTAAGGATATAACATTAAAACATTAGGAATGATGTCTCCAGTAACTATTTGCACTTGGGCATAAGCTCCATTTTCAATGGTTTTTATAAGATAACCTTTTATTACTTCCATTTTTAAAAAATAATTTTATTATTATAATAAATAATAAATAAAAATATGGCAATAGATTTAAAGCTTACACAAGATAGTTCGGGTTTATATGATATTAGCTTTGATAATGGAGATTTTGAATTAGTAGATGATTTAGAAACCGCTTTATTAATGTCTGTATTTTATAAGCAAAGAGCCAGTGTAGATCAAGTCAAAGTTCCTCAATATAGACAGGGACATTTTACAGATATTGCTAATGATGATATTGATTATCAAGTCGGCAGTTTAGCTTGGAAGTTTAGCGAGCAAGTAAAAGTTACAGAAGCAAATATTAGTTTGTTAGAAGATACTATTAGAACAGACGGTTTACAATGGTTAATTGATGATTCAATAGTTGATGATATTACCGTAAACGCCACAATAAATAATAATAATATTACTATTGATATAGCTTTAAAGCCTTTGAATGAGCAAAATAGTAAATATTATCAAATATTTTTAAATACATTTAATTAAAATAATGACTATAGAAAAACCAACACTTAGCGAAATACAATCAAGATTAATTACTGATTTAATACAAACAGTAAATACAGGGGTTTCTGACACAACGCAGCATATTGATCCTAATTTAAGAAATAGCCTAATTAGAGGCTTATTAAATGCCATAGCTGGTGGTATAAGTGACAACTTTGATTCTATACAAACATTACAAGAAGATTTATTTCCATATTCCACGGAAGATGAAGACATAATTTTAGATTGGGCTGCTACTTTTGGAGTCACACAAAAAGTTGCTACTGCGGCAAGTGGTTTAGTAACTTTTACAGGAACTGCTGGAACTACTATACCTAATGGCACGGCTATACAAACGACTACAGGTTTAGAATATACTACGCAAATAGATGCTACTATAGCGAGTAATACTGTAAATATTACTTCTTTAAGTAGATCTGGCTATGTTGTAACCGCAGTTACAAGCTCAGATCATAACCTAGCAAGCGGTGTTGAGGTAACTATTAGCGGCGCAACTGAAACTAATTATAATGTTACGGCTATAATAACTGTAACAGACACAGATGCTTTTTCTTATGAAATAACTACTACACCAACTACACCAGCTACAGGAAGTCCACAAGTTACTTTTGTGACAGCTAGTACAACTATAGAATCTAGTGATGTTGGATTGGATTATAATGCTATAGAAGGCACGGAACTTAATTTAATAAGTCCTATTAGTGGTTTAGATACTGCTGCCTATGTTCAATACACTAAATTATCTGGAGGAACTAATATTGAAACTATAGAAGAATTAAGAACTAGAATTAATGAAAGAACAGCTGCAATGGCTGCGCCTTTTACGGTTTCTGGCTTGCCTTCATTTATAAGAGAAAATAACACAGGAGTAACAAGGGTTTGGGTAGAAGCTGCCACGCCTTCGGCTGGTTATACTACTATATATTTTACCAGAGATAATGAAACTAATATTTTGCCAAGTAGTGCAGAAGCCGCTGCCGTTAAAACTAGCATAACTAATGAAGAAACTGGAATATTACCAGCTAATATGTCGGAAAGTGCTTTGACTGTAAGCGCTCCTACTGCGGTTAGTGTAGATTTTACTTTTTCTGCTCTATCACCTAACACAACAGATATGCAAACAACAATTACTAATTCTTTAACTGATTATTTTAAAAATAACACTAATGTAAGTAGTAACATAACTTTAGATGATTTAAAAAGAATTATATCAAGCTCTTTTGATAGTTCTGGCAATATACCAACATGCACTCTAACAACACCAAGCTCAGATGTTTTAATAGGTAGCGGGGAATTGGGAGTTTTAGGCACAATAACATATCCTTAATATTATGACTAATTATATAGAAGTTAGAACAAACGAGGAGCAAACAGAAGTATTAAGCTCTTATTTACCAGCAAATAAATGCACAGCAATAAAAAATAAGACAACTTCTAATTATAGAAAGTTATTATCAGGTTTAGCTCCAGAGTTTAGAAGGGTTAGAAATACTATTAATACTATTAGAGAAGATTACTTTCCTGAAACCACTACACAATTTATAGAAAACTGGGAAAAGCAACTTAATATACCAGATGATTGTATTGATGTAGCTAATGACATTGAGCAAAGGCGAAAAAATGTAATGCTAAAATTAAATAGTATTAATATCTCAACTAACAAAGAAATAGAAAATATGTTAGCAGCTGCAGGGGTTGATGCTACAGTACAAAATGCTTTAGATATAAGCTTATTACCTTTAACTTTACCTTTTATCTTAGTATCACAAGAAACCGCCCCTTTTACTATAATAGTTACTTTAGATGCAAGTTTACAACCTGCTGGGTTGCCTTTAACTTTACCATTTACATTATCAAGCCAAGCTCCAGCAAATATACAATGTTTATTAAAAAAATATATTCCAGCTCATTGCCAAGTGTTTTTTAGATATGCTTAAATTTTAAATAATAAGCTTTTTTTTCATATTATTTTATGATGAATTATATTTTATTTTTGTTTATCATATAAAAAAAACAAATTTTAAAATCTTATGGCTAAATTTGATTCAAAAGTTGATGGAAATACAGTTGGCGGAGATGAATATAATAATATTGTCAATCCCTTAGCAAATTTAATTACTTCATCTGGACAAACTATTGATACTAGTAACACTCAAGTAGTAAAGGCGGTAGCTGATTATGCTGCTGTTGGTACTTTTTATAGTGAC
>JAAHTG010000702.1_pt1 | contig 27378 bp, 39 predicted proteins | sample 6116081 | NCBI WGS metagenome assembly JAAHTG01 (sample SAMN13939989, study PRJNA603662) | sponge metagenome | isolation source: marine sponge | host: Mycale hentscheli | place: New Zealand | collected 2005 | reverse complement strand
CTATGCCATATATTCCAAGAATCCTTTTTAAATCTTCTTGAACCTTATCAAACTTGTTTGACGCCTCTACGCCAAGATCGTTTGAAATCATTAGTGCAACGCCACGCTTGTTGCTGTCTGTCCACGGACCCAAAAGGTTTAGTTTAAAGAACTGCCTCATCAGCTTGTTGGTAGCTCCAGGAAAATCATCAGCAGCGTTGAAGCGACCATAAAAACTTCCTAGTTGACCTTCTAGCCCAGCCCCTAACCTGTCAGCATATTCTCTTAGTTTGCCTTTTGGAGCACCTTTGACTACAGCGGAAAAACCATCTGCCCACGCGTCCAGCAAAGATCTGCCTTGATATATTCTTGATGAGGAAATGAAAGCAGTATCAGCTAAAGATGCTAAGAATACACCACCCAGCTTTGACATCGTTTGGACGTCCCTTAATCCCTTCATAATAGTAGCAGAGGTAATATTGAAGGGATCGTTAATTTCGCCAGTAACCTCATCCAAAGCACTTTTAAAATTTACAGCATAAGGAATGCGGCCATCTCTTCTTCGTATATCTTTAAGCTTTTTCGGATCTGGATCATCTCTGTATTTAACCTCTAATCTATCAATAATCTTATCCATCATTGCTTCTGGATTTGTGCCAAATACCTCCAAAAGAGCCGTAGCCCTAGCGGCTGACTGAAGATCTTCCGTAAATGCTTCTTTGAGAGAGGCCCGACCAAAATCTTGGTCATAATTGTACCAAGCCTCAGCATCATTAAAAATAAATAAACTGCCCTCACTTTCTTGCCTTGCTAGGTTTTTTGTACCCTTGAAGGATCTACTTACTTCTGTTCGATGGGTTGTTTTTCTTACGCCCGTTGTAAGGGTGGTGTATGCGCTATCTAAAAAACCCTCAATTCGCTCTGGAGCAATTTCCATATTTTCATAATCAAGCTTATCACGAATAGTATTTTTCCAGCTGTCTTTGGTTGCTTTGAGCATCTTTGCCCTATCGTGAACCGTTCCGACAACGCGACCTTGCTTTAGCCTTATGTATGCGCCAGCTTGATTTTCTCTTTGGAGCGCAGCGCGCTGATACTTAAACATTATCTCAGCTATAGCTTTTGCATCGGCAGAAGCACCTGGCACACCCTTTGGCTTCTTAAGGTTTAAGTCACCCAGAACCATAACTACTGATTTCTCAAACTCGCCTTTCATATTGTCATACTTTGTAAGTAAGCCCTTGGCCTTTAGATCGCTAATAAGGCCCCCAAAGTAAGAGCTTTCTAACGCTTGACCAATAGCAGCAACAGATCGACCCGATTCAAAAAACGGTGAGTTTACACCAACAAGCGCGGCCTCTAAGCCAAGTGATGGATTGCCAACCGCCTCATCAGCGCGCTCAGCAAGAGCAATTATTCTTTGCTCTTTTAAAATATTCATGTACCGATTTCGCTTTTCAATTTTGCGAGCTAAATCGGTATCCCTCTTCATTGTTTCGCCGCGAATAAAGATAGCTGATTCCGCATCGGACAAAGGGAATAATTTAGACTTCTTAACGGCTTCTAAGTCTTGCAAGATCTCATCAATCTGCTCATCACTTAGTCTGTTTCTACTTGCTCTTTTTGCAACATCCCTACAATCGACCATTATGACCTCATCACACAAACAGTTGTTTCTTCAATGGTCTCAATATAAGCGCGAGCCTCTAATTCTATTGCCTCTATGGCATCAAGTTCTTTTATTTGCTCAGAGGTAAGTTCATTTGCATCCCTGGCCGCCTTAATTAAAACCTCTTCACGAGCGATAATATCATCAATGTCTTGATTTTCTGTGAACTGAGTTGCCCATTCGTCAAACTTTGCAGAAGCATCTGGATCTGCCGTGGGATCGCTTCTTGGATCAATCGCATGACGCGCTAATAAATCGGCCTGATACTCTTCTATATCTCTAGCGACATCAATCCTAGCATCCATAAGGTTCTTGTTACTTCTGGCCATTTCATCAGAGATAAGAACGATTTCATCGTCAGTAACATTTTCAACGCCTTTTTCTTTTAGCTCATCTTTTATATCTTGACGCCTTGCTTGCTCTGCATCGAAATCATTCAGTGCATCAGATGACTTCCTCCAATCTTCAGCAGCCTCTGCGTCCTGCCGTGCAAATACAAAGTTTCCTCTCTTCTGATCGTCCAATGCCTTAACTAATTCATTCGTATTTCTGCTTGAAATATATCCAGCTTCAAATGCAAATTCCGCCATATCATCAAGATCAAACTTAGAATTTGGGTTGTTAATTCCATTAACAGTTTTTCCGGTCTTACCTCGATATTCTCTCTTTGACGCGTATCCAATATTACTTAACTCACCCCTAAACGCAGGGGCATTATCATTTATACCGCCAACATCCCTTACAAACTGCCCCAAATCAACAGGCTTGCCAGTTACTTTAGGTTTTATCATTTGAACATTTATATCGTGGTCTGTGACATACTGCCTAAGCGCAATTTCAAATGGAAGCTGCCCACCAGTGTACTGATACATGGATCTAGCTTGCTTGGCGGCTTGCGGAGCCTTTGCGGCAATCTCCTCAGCAGCTTTTGGCTGTGGAGGTATAAATCCAGAAACATCCTCTCTAGGTGTTATTGTAGGCTCAACAGACGCAATAACCTCTTTTACGTCCACATCTGGCCTACTAAACATACCGGCAACAGTACCAATGGCTCCACCTAGGAAGAACCCAGCCCCAACATTGAACAGCGCATCGGTCATTGTGTAGTCAAGTTGCTGATCTGCTGAGAGGCCATAATATAAAGGCTCAGTAAGCAAAGCACCAGCTGTACCCTCTATAGCCCCAACCCTTGCTCTGCCACCTACGCGGCCAAATCTAGCAATCGACGTAGCCTTTCCAGCTTGGCCAACGACAGGAATAAACATTGTTGCAACTTCAACTGGATCAGCGGCCATTGCCAGCATCCCGCCGCCAAATTTGGCAACGCCAGGCAACAAACCCTCTGGGCTTCTATTGATGATGGCGTTGCGGATAATCTCTTCTTTTTTACCCTCAGCAATCAACCTTGCTTCTTCAGCAGATGTTCGCTCTGTAAATGTTACGATTCCATCGTACATTTCGTTAAGCTCTTCTGGCTCAACCATCCTGCCTTCATCTATACTTTGCTGGTGAATAACGCTTCTTTGAGTTTGATCTTGTTCATAAATGTCCTTGAGTTGGGACTGTAAACTCTCTCGTAGTATTGGATCTGTAGTTGTTTCAAGATCATATTCTATTTGGTATTGGCGCTGCTGTAACTCCAAGTCTAACTCAGCCAGTCTATCGCGCTCAGATGTCGTAAGCGCGCTTATGGAGGCTTGAGCTTGCTCAAACTTACGGCTTAACAACGTTCCAGTCATCGGTGTCTTTGCCATCTCAGAAACAGCCCGACCCAAAGAGACTTGCATGGTTTCGGAAAGCCCAGCCCTCAAGAATCTATTATCTGTTTTTAATGGCCTTGGTTGCAGCATTATTTTCTGCCTTCTCTGCGGCTAACCTTTGGCTTCTCTACTGGTGTAACCAGCTCTACTTCTACTTGCGGAGCTGGCCCTGTTCTATACTCACGGCGTTCTTCTGCGCTAATCCTTGGAAACACCTGCTTTGCAATTATATTTACGTTTTTAAACAAAACATCGACGTTTGATCCATCAGCCTTTTTAACCACAATAAATCTGTCATTTATATTGTAGTGCAATCGCAAGCCATCGCCCGTTTCATTGTTAAGCCATATTCCATTCGATGAGATACCAGCCAATGTAACAGGCTCATCTGCAAATTCTGGCAGATCTGGAAAGTCTATTGTTTCAACCTCAAGAAACCTAAGCGCGTCTTCTGTAAGTAAGCGCTGCATGTTTCTATCAATGGTGCTTGCATTGAGTGTTGGATCTACGGGAACAATGTATAGTCCCTGCTTTCTATTAACAATTTGCTTAGGATCGGCTTCTGGCAATAATTCAGCTACAGAGTTTTTAACAGCCTCTTGAAGAGTAATATTACCTTCTTGAAATTTATAACCAGCAAGCTTAACAACAGTTTCATATTGTTGTAGATATATTGATCTAGCCTCACCAGCACTGCCGCCAAGAAATGCTTCTGTGTAATCAGATCCTTCTAAAATTAATCTAACTTCTGTTTTAATATCATTCTTATCAGTTGGAGCCATAGTCCCAAAAATATCTTTTTCGCTTAAAGCGGCTATTTCCGCAAGATCCTGGCGAGTGCCTGCATTGTTAGTATATAGCGCTTGCACATATTCCGGCTTTAATCCAGCCCTTCTTAACTCTTCTGTAAATCCAGCAGAATAATCACCAAGGCTTAGGCGTAAGGACTCAAATGTGGTTGCGGCTGTCTCTGTAGGCTGAGACTGAATAAGATTTACTACCGCGCCAGCAAACGGCTTCGGCATTACGTTTCTAAAGCCCTTCGGGGTATCCATGTCGTCATATTGAGATTGCGTAATTTCGCGCATCTGCAACAAACCTTGGGCAGCGCCAGCAAAATCACCAACATTTAATTTGTCTTGTATATCCTCATAAACGCCCTGCGCTGCATCATTAGTTGTAAGCACATATAGTGCTCCATCCTGAGCTATCGCATTATCCCGTTGCTCTAAGGACTGCTGCCAAGCCAGCAAGTTTGCATCTGCTTTAAGTATTTCCTCTGGAGTTTTTGCATTATTGGCAGCTGCCTCGTAACCAAGGGAAATCTCATCAATTAGATCTGGAGATAAAAAGCCAACTGCGCCAGTGTCTAAAACATTTTCTTGAGTTTGAGTCCAATCTGAAAAAATCTCCTCAGCGCCTTCATCGCCAAAAAGATCACGAATATATTGCTCATCAATTTCAAAGCCTGGAGGTGAAGTGCCTCTTTGCCTTAAAGCTGCTTCAGCATTGCTTAAATCAGTTATAAATTCGTTTTTTCCTTTGTTAATTTCTCTATCAAGATCACTTTGAAGCCTGGCAACAAATGACCTATTTTGCTTAAAATCAAAACCAGGAAGAGGGTTTTTTTCGTACTCCTCAAGCAAAACTTTTTTCTGCCCAATAGGCGCTTCGTCAAAGCGAAAAATGCGATTAAACTCAAGAGCTTTCGATAATGTTGCGTTTGCGTAATTTACAGATTTTTCTTTACTGGCTCCAATGTCCTGCAAATCACCAGCCAAAGAATCTCCTAATTTTTGAAGATCCTCTTGAGTTACGCCTGGCTGCGTTGAGGCATCAATTATTTCCTGACCTCTAACTGTAGCCACCTTGGTTACATTTTCAGCCGCAGCCGCTTGAGCTTTTTTAAATGCAATATCAGAATATCTGCCCTGATAGGTCATTGCGCTATCACCTAGACGAGCAGACAGAACACCAGCAGCAACCGGATCAACCGCTTGCATAGAGGCAGCGTAGCCATCTTGAATATCTGCCATAGACGCCTCAAACGCAGGCATAGACATATTGCCTTTGTCAGCTTCACGAACAAGGTTTTGCATATCTTGTTTTGCCAAGCTTTCAATCTCAATAACAGCAATCCGGTTAGCAGCATCAGATGCAGCTCGCTCCGCTATTGTAGTAGGCCCACCGGCCTCTTGTATTGCTTGCAGAGTAGGTAAAGCACCTTCCTCGCGCACACGCTCCTGACCTCGCAGTTCCGCTGCTTGAGCGGCCTGTTTGAAGGCAAAGTCTGACATGCGATCTACTTGCTGAGAAATGGTCTGGCCAAGCCTTGCCTGCTCTCGCGTAGCGGCAAAGTCCATTTGTTGCGGCTGTCTGGTCTTTAAGCCTATGCGCTGATATCTGGGAAGGATAGCCATGTCTTAACCTATAATTGTCCGTGTCTATATGCGCCCTGTCCAAGCGTACCGGCAGCGCCAACATAAGAGCTTAACTGAGCCGCTTGCCCCGCTTGTTTGTAAATGCCAGATTGTGTGCTTGCTTGACCAAGGGCCATAACTGCATTGTCAGCAGCAACATTAAACTCTCTAACGCCCTCACCTGTTGCAAACTTTTGCAAGGTAGCAGCAGACCCAGATGTGGGATCGGCTCCAACAGCAGAACGAGCAATAATAGCCGCAAGCGTTTGATTGAGATTGCGCAAGGCATCAACGCCCTTTTGCTTGTACGCAAGTGCCTCAGATCTGCCGCGAAGCTCTGCTTGCCTGGCTTGTTCTTCATATTGTCTGCGCTGGGCATTACCCGCAGCTATTGATCCAGCAGCAGAAACAGCAGCAAATGCTAATTGACTCATCTTAATTCCCCACGCTTAAACGATATTCTAAGCCCAAAACGGTCATTGCCAATGGCACATTCTGGCTTACGGTTATTTGTCCAGTTCCACTATAGCCCAGCAAGCCGTGAACGGTCTTAGTGCCGGTAAATGGATCAACAGGTTTGTCTAAAACATTCTCGCCAAGGTTTCTAAACGGAACCTGCTTGCCGTTGATCGTCATGTTCTGAGTGCCATTGACGATTGCATCAACCTGGATGATCCTCTTCTTGAACCCTTGAACAGATCCAGAAGATAAAGTCGGCTCGGCTGGCATTGTTTTGGCTGTAACCGTATAATCAAGACCAGCGACAAAGGATGTAGTTGAAGCCGTTGCAAAGTCCACACGGCCATCGTGACTTGCAACCTTAGTGCCATCAATCACGCCATCGCGTATAATCTTAACAATTCTATCTCTAAGCCCAGTGCTGGTAACTTCCCCAGCAGCCCCGCCAGATACAGATCTATCTAAGGTAAGATTTGGATTAAACTTTTGCAGATGATAAGTGTTCGTAATATAGCTACTTACCCACGACTCACCTGCATCATGTGCTTCCCAAAACGCTTGGACAAAAGATAATATCCTGGCATAGATGTAGTTATTGCTCGTTACGTCAGTAAATGTAAGAGTAATCGGTGGAGACCCGTAAACAATTCTAATCAGAGTAACGTCACCATTTCCATCAATGGTTATTGTAGATGTGCCGTTGCCATATGATTCCCAAAACCCAGCGTCCAAAGTGCCGACAACACCGTTCTCACCAAGATCTGCCCTTGGGTAAGAATCAACAGTCTCCAGCAACCAGGCATATACACCACCGTCAGATGCGTCCTTTGTACCGGCAGCAATCTCATCTATAGCAGCAGAAAGCCCATCTGTAGTATTCCAATCCATAACAGGAGCTTTAACGATTGTATAAACGTCTGAAATTTCTACACCAACAGCAATAAACTCACCGTCAGTTGTAAACCTACTAGGCGCAATCACGTTCTGGCCAACCAGAATAGAGTAAACAGCCATCGAGCCATCTGTGCCATTTACCACAAACAAGCGATCTGACTCATCAGTAGATGCTGCGCGACGAGCAGCAAGATCAACGGGGTTCTTTAGCAAGTGGGAGCTAAGAGCTGAAAGCGGCTGAACTTGATAAGATGCTGTTGTATCGCCAAACTGAAACGCATTCAGAGATTTTCCCTGCCTTTGAATAAAAACAGACGCACCGTTTAAATCCTCGATAGGCACACCAGGCTTAGATCCGAGCCTGGTTTGTGGTCTTATAAAAAAGCTCGATGGCGTAATTGGATCATCAGTTGATTGTATTACAGCGAACTCACCGCCCGTTGTGAATATTCGCAAGTCATTGCCTGAGAACAAATTAACAATGCTGTTAAGCTGGTTTGTGTTAATCGTTGCCTCAACTGACTCATCGTCAAGACCGGTGCCAGGATTGAAATCAAAGTAATTAATTACATTAGATCCCCAGATCGTATTCTGCCTGGACTTAGATCCACCAAAGTACAACCGGCCCTCATGGAATGCAGCAGACTTGGCCCAGCCCCTTGTGGTTGACCATACGTCCTCATAGCCATGCTCACTCTCCCAGTTACCGGCTGTAACAGCGCTGGTATCAAAGAAGTTTACTTCAACAACAGCCTTCATTTCCGTAGAGGAAACAAACTCAACATACCGAGCGCGGCCAAAGGTACTAATAACCTGAGCATATTCGCCAACAGCAGCAGCAGCAAATGGCTCAACCTTGTATCCTGTTGTGTTGTCTGGCGCTGTAGTCCAGGCGGGATAAACAGTTAGAACCTTTGTGGATGCTACATAATCCTCAACGTGGCGCGTTTGGCCTGAGCCAGTACCAGACGTTAAGGTAATAAACATTCCGTTGGGCTGATCGTCAGAGCTAAAGCTAGATGCGGATTTAAGGGTGATTGTATCAGCACCACCAGCCTGAGCTGTTCCGGTGTCTGTCGTTGCAGCTGAAGCCGTAATTGTAATATTACCAGTGGTGGCGCTAGGCGTAATGGTAAAGTTAGGTTGGTGCGTATCAAACGCATAGGCGTACTGAGGCAAGTTCGTCAGAGGCAAGTTTTCTAGCGTCCAAGACGTATCGCTGTTTCTCACCAGGCGTTTGGTTTGTAGATCCTCATGGCAGAGAATAAGCGTATCAACCGCCTGCGTGTAGTTAATCTCATCGAGCATAGCAGCAGTTATATCAGTAGCCGCAATATAATCATTGCCAGAAGCATTTATGTTTGTTTGCAGCACTCCAGCCTTAAAAACATAGATCCTTTGATTGACCAGAACTAAAAGATAGCTGTCATTTACGCTGAACTCAAAGGGAATGATTTTAAAATCTGTAAAGGTAGCCCCAAAGTCATAGATGAACTGAAGCCCATCACGGCGACGGAACCCGCCTTGAGGCTGAATGATTACATTCGTAGCTTCTTCTAGGGCATTCTGATATTGCTGTAGATCCGTTCTAGCACGAATAAGCGGATCAAGCTCGCCAACCGAGAAATTGGTTTGGAACTGTATTACCCGCATTTTAGTACCTTACACTGATTAAAGAATAGTCCTCAATAACTTGCGGCGGCTTTCCTCGGCCATCAATATTCATGGCAGCTCGCATTTTACCACCACGCCCAGAATCAGCCGGTGTGCCATATGCCTCTGCCCTAAAGTAATCAGCCTTAGAGATTTGATCTGTTATAACGAAAGATAGCTTAGAAGCTAACGCATAGGTGAGCAGCTCAATAAAGTAGGGCGGCATTTTGCTTTCATCTACTGTCGCCTGGTAGTCAATGTAAACTTCTTCAAAGTTTGTATAGACCTGATCCTGATATACTTCCCAGCCGTATCTTACCGGCAACTGGCCAATGCCAGAGCTTTGAAACAACGCTATAACGCCAGAAAGCATATCGCCTGGCATTTGATAAGCATACTTCCATTCGTCTACTGGCGCAGCAGCCAATCGAGCGAGCTGTTCTTTTTGAACGCTCCAGCTCCAAAGGTAGCTTGATAAAAGAGTATCGCGCAGATCTGGGTATAATCTATCGCAAGCCTGGGCCGCATCGCTTCCTTCTGTAAACGAAGAAATGGGCGCGGCACCCAACAGGATTAGAGCATCTGAGCAGATTGAGAGTGAAGTATCACCAGCGGCCATATTGCCCTCCTGTTAGTGGGGAAGGGGAGCCGAAGCCCCCCAACCTTTAGATAACTGCCGTTGTAATAACGCCAGATGTATTTGTAGCAACAAGGGTCTGACCACCATCGCTACCGTATGTATAGATCCAATCACCAGTAGTGATAAGAGCTTCAACGGTATTGAAGTAACCAGAACCAGCAATAGTAGCTTTGTTGTCACCAGATGACTTATAGCTATAAATTGCTGGAGCATTGCCGCTTTTAGAAGCGCCAACTGTTGCCCAATTTGCAGATGCGAATGCCATTGTCTAATCTCCTAATTATTCGGTGCAAGAAATTTTGACAATGCCTTCACCGTCGATTGCAACAGAACCGGCGGAGAACATCGAGCTAACCAAGAATGACGTTTTTTCTGGAACGTAATTCACTTCGGTTTTCTGCGACATTGACTCAGCGTAGCCCATTGAATCCTGGTGCCAAGCAAAACAGGTGCGAGTAGAAGGCTTAGGAATACCACCCTCATCACGATCACCCATAGTCAAAATGGTGAAGCCCATGAACGTGTTGATCTCACCTTGCACAAGAGCTTTTACAGCAGCAAAGTCTTGGCTAGTGATTTCAGTTTCACCAAGCAATGCGTCAAGCTGAGAAGCATGCATGAGCAACCTACGATTTTCTGAAGGTACGTTCTTCTCATTCAATGCTTTAGCTGTAGCGCGTAGCTTTTCAATGTTCATGTTTGTGCCAGCGCCGCCCACAGTTGTTGCAACTGTAGATGTGCCAGTGGCCGCGTTCAGAGCATCAATCATAATCTGATCCATACGACGAGCGATAGATTTAGATACGACTTGAACCAACTCAGAGCGCTCATCAAAGTTGATGTGCGATTGCTGGAAGATGTCTGAATATTCTGCCGCGATGTAATCTTCCATCGTTGCAGTTACTCGACCATAAGTCACATTCAGTGGTGTGACATCAGTTTGTGGAACGCGAAGTGTAGCAACACCTTTTCCGATTGTGGGAAACTTTACAGTATTACCGGCTACTCCGGTGCGTGTCCGCATCGTGCCGCGAAGCAGCGATTCGGCTTGATACGCTTGTTTGACCTCAGAGTCGAAAAGATCAACAAACGCCGTTGTGACGTTCTGCGCCATTGCAGATACCTCCTATTGGGTTTCAACAAAACGCTTCCGTTATCCGAGGGTCGGGCGGTCGCTTGCGCGTTATGGCCGCGCCAGCCAGTAGAATACTACATCCAACGGGCCGGTGCGCGGTTAGCCGTCAAAGCTAAAATACACGCAAGCGATACTTATTGCAAGAGTTTAGGCTCTTTGCTGTGATTGGAACCATTGACGTTCCATTTTGGTGCGCCAGGCGGCATCAGTTTTCCAACGCGGATCTGCGATGGCAACATTAAGATCTTCTTTAGTAAACTCTTGCTGCTCAACTACGGGCTTGATCGGAATGTTCTCATTCGTGATGGCCTGGTGATACTTTAAAAACGCATTGATCGAGTCAGCATTGTTTAGAGAATAAGCTATGGCTTCACGCTCAGAGTTATTCAGAGGTGCCTTTTGCAAGATGCGCTCGGTCATTTGGATCTTCTCAGAGGCATTAGAGCCTAGCTTCTCCATTTCAGCGCGTTGATCGTATTCAATACCTTCTTGCTCATCTTTTGACATCGATAAGACACGACCGGCCAGATCCTCGAATGCATCCTGGCTAATCCCGTTTTCCTTAGCCCAGTCCTGATATACGGCGACAGTCGGATCGTCAGAGTCCAAACCCTGATCCGCAAGTGAAGATATATCATACTGCTCCGGTGCTTTATGCTTGCCCGACTTAAACTTTTTTTCCAGCTCTGCGTAACTTTTCGCCAGCTTTTCAACATCAGGGCCATCCTCATCCCAAAACTTTGCAGGGTAATAGTCAGGGCGCTCCAGCGGCCCATCATCATCTTCAGATGCTTGCATCTCTTCCTGTGGCTGTTCGTGAACCGGAATAGGTGCATCCTCTTGGGGAGCCTCTGGTTCTACCACGTTAATCAACGGTGCATCTGCATCCGCTTCTACTGCTGCCGCTTCCTCAGCCATTGTTTGACCTTTCTATTTTTTTCTCAATCATGCGAACGATCTCTGCCATTCCTGTTCTAGCATAACCAAAGCTCGCATCTTCTCCAGGGTGCCAAGTTGGTTGCTCAATCGTAACGCTACGCAAATGGCTTAGAACCTTCTGCCCTTCAGAACTTTTGAAAACCTTGCCATATAGAATATCTATATCTTCGGCTCTTGGCGCTTCACTGACAGCCTGGGTTAATCCTTCCCAGCCTTCGGGTGAACTCATTGCATTGCCTCCATTGTGGCCCCTCCATCAGTTGCAGCGGGTGGGCCTTGTTCTGCCATCATTGCTTGCTGCATCTGTTCCATCATCATTTGCTGCTCTTCTGGTGTGGTAAGCAGTTCTTGGTTTATGTTCATCTTGCTTGCGATGAATTGTGTTATGCGCGGGATAGACAGAGCTGCTTGACCCTGTGGGCCGAGAGCATTGGCGATCTGCATAAACTGCACAATATCGTTTACTTCTTGTAGCTTCTGAGCCTGGGCCAAAGGAGCTACCGGCGTAACCTTAACCTCAACACCGTTCACTTTCAGCGGTAGGTCGATGAAGCCCTGCTGATCCATGATAAACAGAATGCGCGATACAATTGGAACCATTGTCTCATCTATCAACCGGCCAAAGGCAGATCCTAGATTAGTCGCAAGTTCACGAGATCTCTCTGCAATCTCTGTTGCTGATCGAGCAGACATATTATCAGGTGGCAACGTGTCATCCATCAGGATCTTCTTCACGTTCATACGCAGATCATTCATCACGATCTGGCTTACGTTAAAGTCACCGGCTCTAGGGAGTGGAGCCAGTGACGCACCCTGTGGGCCACCGTTACGAGCGACACCGATAACCGCGCCAGGCTGTATCTTAATGTTCTGAGGGTTGAGAACTCCATCATCTGCCGCCGTATATACACCAGCGATTGCCAGAGAAGCATTCTTGAGAACCAGCTCAACAGTTTTGTTAAGCGTTTTAATGTCAGAAATGGCTGTAACCAATGGGCCACGGCCATATATCTCACCGGCCACCTTCATATATCTGGCAACGATAAACGGCGATGACTTCATTGTCCGGTAGACAAGCTCTTGCTTCTTGCCAGGCCAGATAACGTGATAGCAATACATAGCTCGCTCATAGTCATAGATAACCGCATCCATCAGATCGATCTCTTTAGACGGTGATTGCTCTATTGCTTGAGCTAGTTCGCTTGTCATTTCCGCGTCAGGAAACTCTTGTGGTATCGCTTCGGCTTTCATTCGGAGTTTGCGGTAAACATTATCGACGTTTCCGAATGTACCTTCCTCGATAGCAACAAGATACTGAGGAATAGGCGTGAAGCGGATAGGCGTAACCTCATCACCAGGTGTCACCATCATCACGGCAGTACCTACGCATAGGTCAAGCAGAAACTCACCCATAGCCAGATCAAAGTTCGTCTGGCGCATGATCTCAAACATACGAGTTGTATAAGCATCGAGCGCAGCCTGAGCCTGTGGCTGCTGTTGTTGTGGAATGCCAGTGCCAGCCTCTAGGCGACACCATTCCTTTTGTGGGGGAAACAAGCCAGCCTGGATGCGATTGGCAAAGCGCTGAGTGGCGTGAATAGCAGTGGAGTCAAAGACCCTTGCCATCTTACCTTTGCCTGGCACACCGCCCTCATAATAGCCTGAGTATAGGTTTCGTTGCGGAAGAGCGAACTCATAGCAATCTTCATAGATAGAACGCCACTCATCCTTGCGAGCCTGAGCTTTGGCTTCACGTTCAATAATATCTCTTACATTCAGCCGAGCCATTTACCTATCCTTTTTTATTCCGTTGAGCAAAGTTACGAGCCGCCTCAACAGAGCCAAATCCCCATACCTTGAGAGCCAAAGCCTTTCTAGTGGGCCTACCCTTTTCATCTTTCATTGGGCCTTTCATGCCAGCAAAACGAGCGGCAAATGCAACCTTGCGACCAAAATCCTTGCTATCCTTGGGAGGCGTTTTCTTAACAGGAGGCCTTAAATTGGAGCCTTCCGTGCGCTTGAAATACTCACGACCCCTGCGGTTTAAACCACCTTCAGGATTCTGATAAATCTTCGCTACCATAGCCCCTACTCAATCTTTAGATTTAGCAGCTTTGCGCTTAGGAGCAGCTTCCTTAGCGGCAACCTTTACTTCTTTAGGCTTTTCCTGAGATGGCTTGGCGCGATTATGAACTCGTGGATCTGATTTAATCTGTGTCATTTTTTGCCCTTTCTATATTAAGCAGCAATGCTCTTTTCTTTTTGGCCTTCTCGCCTTGTTTCTTTTCAAACTTTATTCTGCGCTTGCGACCCTCTTCTTTGGTCTTGGCAATTCTAGCGGCAGCAGCATCAGCAACAGGATCTTTTTTAGACGGGCGCTTATTTTTTTTACGCAAATCCTCTAATGCCTTTTTAGACTTAGCGGTTCTTTCGGGTGATGGATCTTTATAATTAAGAGGATCTTTAAGCCCAGCGGCAAAACCCTTAACATCACTAAGAAACTGACTCTTAATGCTGCCGAGAGTTCTCTGAATAGCACTTGGCTTTTTCTTTGGTCGCTTCATTATTGACCGCCGCCAAGTTTTGTTTGCATTGGTATATCGCCTGGGCCTTCACGACGAGCTGGAGAGAATAACAACCTCATACCACCAGTACGGCGCAATCTGCGACGAGCCTGAGCGCCCTGCATTTCAGTACGCTCTTCAGACTCAGCTCTTTGCTCTGCTCTTGCGCGAGCCGCTTCAGCATCTTTTTCTGCCTGTGACTTGCCGCGTCTACCGCCGCCAAACAATCCCGCCATATTAAAACCTCGCCATCATGTAGTAGTCAGCCCCCTCTGGGCCAAACTTTCTCATAACACTTTCTACCTCAAAATGCAGTGCTTTGGCAAACCTAAATGCGCTATCATTTTCTACTTTTACACAGATTTGTATCCTTCTAACCCCATAATCTCGCAAAGCGATATCGGTTACAGCCCTTGCGCCACGCACAAGTGATATCGCATGCTTGGGAAGATCCTCACCTGGCACCATCCACATCTCTGCCAGGCCATGCAAGATATGCCGAATGCCAAAAACCGTAACCACCTTGCCCCGACCTATACCCGCCCAGCTCCAGCCATCCTCAGAATTATCCCAAATATAATCTATATAGTTTGGAATATACTCCATGTACTCTTTGTTATCTTCTGTCATACGCATTCTGGCCAAATGCTCATAGCGCAGAGGAACGATCTGCTCATCGGAACTCATACGAAACTCTGGAAGCTGCACCAATCCCATCAGAAGATCTCGAAGTCTGTTGCGGCATTAAACGTCTGACCACCGGCAAAGCTATTGCCGTAGTTACCGCGGCGCAATCGACGCTGCTCACCGCCGCCCAGCATTAGATAGCCAAACGCATCCCCGCAGTGAGAATGCTCATTCTTTACAGGCATGTCCTTGAACCTCTCCTGCCCAGCGCCAAGAGATTGACGCTTGAAGAAATAACCACCGGCCAAAGACTTTCGTACCCGCAAACACTTCTTGTTTATCATTAGCCCAGGCTTACCGCTCACCAGCCGGTTCATAGGCGCAGCAGCAGCCTCACGGCGCACGTTGAAGGCGTTGCTATCGGTCGGAGATGCCTTGAAACCAATCGAGCGCAAGTGATCGAAGGCAGTCACCTCATAGATCTCATCGCGCTTGTTACCGGCGGGATCACCCCAGATTACCACCTCAGCCTTGTTGAAGCTCGCAGCGATCTTAGCCAGCAGCTCTTGCCCAAACCTTTCAAGCCCCATGTCAAACGTCACAAGCTCATCGAGAACCTTCCAGGCACCACCAGATGTACGCTGCCCGAAGATAGCGGCTGGCGTCAAACCAAAGTCAACGCCGATCTGCAAAGGATATTGTGGATCATAAGTAACATCACCTGACATCATATCATCATCGTACTCAGGCCAGACCGGACGCCCCTCTTGCACAAACGTGTACTTGCCTTCAGCGTAGCACCTGATCCAGTCAGCATTCTTACCGCCGAGAAGCTGCTCATAGTACCCGCTAGGCAGATGAACCTTGTTCTCAGCAGAGGGATTAACCATCCACCACTTAGCACCAGAGAACACAAAGCCATTGGCCTCTGGGTTTTCGGGCAGATCCTTGGCACTTACCTCCAGCACACCGCCTGGTTGCCGATAGAACTTCCAAGGAAACCGACCGCCGATAGGGTTCTTTTCTGCTAGCTCATGCCACCAGTGATCCGCATCAGGTGGGTTGGTATCCATAATTATACCATACCAAGATGCGCCACCGTCAGATTGCGTAGGATAACGGCCAACACGGTGCGTCAGCCCGTCGATCACAGCCTTCGGCAGCTCGCGGGCCTCGTTTACCCATGCCCCTGTTAGCTCCAGAGACAGCAGCTTCCTTACATCCTGTGGCGTAGAAAGAGCCATGAAGATAACTTCGCAATCTATACCAGGCGCACCCTCTCTCGAAGGCAGCTTTAGATGATGCGTGATAGGCGGTTGCCAGCGCATTGCACCCCATACATCCTCTGGAAATAGCTCTTGCCAGGTCTTGATCGTTGTTGTTCTTAGCTCTGGATAGGTATTGCGCACGATCACAAACCGAGAATACCGAATGCCATCACGCGGCGAAGGCTTTTGCTGAACAGCCTTGAGCATTATCTCAGCAGCGCATCCGTATGACTTACCAGATCCAACTGGCCCCATTAGGCCGCGAACGAAAGATTTATCGTGTAGAAACTTCCAAACCGTTGCAGACTTGGAAAAATCCAAGTTCATGCTGGGAAGATCAGTCATATTCAGCGTCCAATCCCTTACGAGCCATCATTGCATACCACTCAACACCCTCGCTCACCAGAGCAACTCGCTCGATCTCTTCTAAGCAAGCTTCTAAATCCTGAATGCGATTTTTTAAACTCTTATGCACAGGTTGTCGCTTATAGGTCTTGGTTCTTGTTTTTGCGTGAAATGCCCATTTGCACTCAGGGCAACAAAATACTTGATCTATTCGTCGCGGAGAAAACACCATAGCACAGCTCTTTGCTTCATCCGCGCCCCCTCTGGCCCCAAAATTTTCATAATAGTTACAAGACCTGAGTAGATCATTCTTAATCTCTGTCGTCATCATCTGCCTCATACGTTGTGGTAATGTCTGGCCCCTTCATGTTGATCCCAACAATCGAAGGCTTGTCCACATTCTTTTCCACATCGAGCAAGCCACTAGCCTTAGCCAACACGCGCAGAACACTTACCTTGTCAAACATCTCTATCGTCGTACCGTGCTGGCCCACAGTAAACTTCTTGATCGAAGCCAAAGCCTCATCAGGAATATCCTCCACAGGCTTAACCTGGCCCCCGTGCAAGTCAATGATGTCAGAGATACGAGCCGTACCCATTGCTATCAGCTCAGTAGCCACAGCCTCTTTGTTCTGAGCTAATGTCTCCGAGCGGCCAATTCGACGCTGCAACAAACGCGCACCGCCAAACCGACCAACCGGCGGGATAGGTTTTATCTTATCCTCTTTTTTGCGTGACATGGGCTATTTCTTCACAGCAGACATTATTGAAGATCTATAGGCAAACGATCATTCTCTTTTTTTATGCCCTTATACGTCTGGCTATCCTCGCACATCTTGAGATAAAATGCAGGATCTCCATCCCAACGCTCAGGGCCAATAACAATATTAGGAGAATAATCCTCACCCTCTTTGTTTTCATATGAACTAACACCAAACAGCTTCTTGTACAAAAGAATAAAGTTTTCGCTTAACTCATTATCACCATCGCGCTCATCACTACGGTACGCATCAAGCGCACCCCTTAATAAAAAATACTCGTAAGGAGTAAGTACAATCATAACGCCCCCTCCTTAAAACGGTATGCTATCGCCACCCGTATCCGTATCGGCACGAGAAGGTTGCTGAGAACGTGAGCCATCATCTTCAAACAGCTTCAACCAGACCTCACCCTCCTTATTCGGAAGCGGCAAACCCTCCAGCTTAATGCTGATACCCTTGTCATTCTGAAAAGCAATTCCATGACGTAACCAAACCGGCTTATCCCGACCTGGCACTTCCTTGGCTTGCACAACACTAAAACGCTTAGACATTATTTCCTCCTATACAGCGTTGCAAGTTCAATAACGATATTACAAATAAAGCAATACCACAATGGCTAATTGCTACGAGACTTATCCAACAAACCCCTAGCCAACTGCTCAATAAGCTGGGGAAACAAATCATGCCCAATCACAGCAACTAACTCACCATCACGCCATACCCGCAATCCATCAGGATAAACGTGCCAAGTAATCACTTCTTCTTCATACGCGTCATAGCAGCCTTCTTAAATGCAGCATCAGTAGGCGCACCCTTGCTGCCAGGCTTACGCATCTTCTCGTCACTCCCAGAAGCTATACGCTTACGCTTCGCTTGAATATTGGAATACAGTCCAGGCTTAGATTTAGGCATGAGGGGTTCCTTTCATGGTTTTTCGGAAAATAGTTTCGTGGGGGTATGCAGCCATAGCAGGCGGGGGCGGGGGGCAAGGGGTCGATTGCCGCAAATCAGAGCAATTGCCTGCTGACGGGGCCTCAATGTTTTGCCAGGCCAGTCTAGATTGATATGCTGGCGGCTGTGCAGATTTATTTAACATAATGTGTATTATGCGACTTTGCATATGCGGGCCGCTGAGTGCTGTTAAGTATTGCTAGGCTAGGTATGGTCATCAAGCTGCCTCTTCGTCGCTGTACGGCTCGCTCAGGAGCTCTATCGCTTGGTTTGCCAGCATTGCCGCGCCGCGTCTGAGCTTCTCCGGTTTGATTACCCAGCCATCAGCTATTGCCCGTGTGAAAAACTCTGTCGTCAAACACTGAAATTCATCCACTAGCTTAGATAGGTCCAGTTCGACTGCCGTGTTAATACCAGTTAGGCGCATGTTACCTTGCTGTTTTAGCATTGCTTCAGCTTCACCTAATTGGATTTGCTGTTTTGGTGATAGCCTGGATCTGATTGTTTCCTCTAGCTTGACCTGTTGATCGTAAACTATGCGGTTGCTGGTGCTCTTCTGGTCTTTGTAGAACGGCTTGCAGAATGTCATATATCCGAACTTGCGCAGCCTTACTACGTGCCAGCTTACACCTGACTGTGACAGCCCTATGTCTTGTCCTATCCTTGTTTGGCTTACGAATGTTCTGCCCATGTGATCTGCGTAGGAACAAAACGCCGCGAGCACTCTGAATGCTGACGGCGTTATGCGTGGATCTTTTAGCGCCCTGATTGGCACGACTGCAAACGCTCGCAGGTCTTTGGCTTTGAGCTGCTTTGGTCGCATCAGTACGGGTTCTCCATCAGTTCCTCGATTGGATCGTGCTCAGTGTACTGCACTGGCTTGCGCTCTGCGTAGACTTCAGCGCTGAGCTGTTCCAGGCTTTTGTAGTATCTGTCGATCTGCTGAGAAGTTACCAGGTTCTTTTCGATCAGCCTGGTTGCGCCTGATCCGTTGATGTAGCTCTCGGCCACTGGTTCACCGGCATTGATGCGCTTTGCTGCGATGCTGTCGCTGTCGAAGATGTGCGGCTGTCTTGGCCCTGTGATTGCTGTGGCTTGTGTTTCGCTGCATTTCTGCGCGGCTTTGGTGAGCGTGTAGATTGTGGGCCATGATCTGCTGCGTGTGTTTTTTCTGATGTCTTGCGACATCTTGCTGAGAATATGATCTAGGCTGGATTGCTCGACGTTGCTTGGAATCTCTGAGTTTATATCCTCGACCATTGCGTCCATTTCTTGCCGCGCTCGATCTGGCGTGTGGTTTGCCGGTACGTCGTAGCGCTTGAGTTCTTCTTGGAGCCATGCGCCGATGGTGCGGGTTCTGTCCTGATATTTCATTGCATGCGCTTTCTGTCGGTGAAGCTGTTGAGCTGCTCGATGCTCATTCCGAGCCTGTTAGCTATTTTCTGTAGGCGCTCAGGGTTGGGCGGTTTTGATCTATCGTACTTTGCCAGGAGCGATTGATTGATTGAGGGCTCCTTGCTGCCGAGTATAGCTTGCATTTGCTGCTCGCTGGTCATGTCCTGCAAAGATTGCTCTTGCAGCTCGTCATCCCAGCGCTCGCCGTTTAGCCATGTTGAGAGGTGCGGCAGATATTTCTTGTCCTTGCCGGTGGATGCTTTGACGTAATCGATTAGCGCTGCATGGATCTTGTCATAGTCTACCTTGCGCAGTGCTGCATTGAATGCCTTGCGAGCTTGTCCCTTGCCTACCTTCTTTGGATAGATAGACCACAAATCATCGAAAATGACCGATATATTAAGGTTATTATTTACATGGTTATTACTTACTAGGTTACTCTGCAGATTTTGCAGATCGGAAACTGCAGATTTTGCAGTACCGTTCTGCAGATTTTGCAGATCGGGATCTTCATCTATGTGCAGCGTGTAATCATTGCTTGTTTTTATGCCGTTTGCTTTGGTTCTCTGCTGTCTGGAGATCAAGCCACGGCGCTCTAGCTCATCGATGTGATAATGCACCGAGCGCTCTGACATTTCGCAATCTGCTGCTAACCTGGCGACAGAGGGAAAACACCCATAGTCGGGGTTGTGCCTGTCGGACAGGTAAATCAATACAATCTTTGTTGCTGGCTTTAAACCTTTGACAGTTAGCGCCCAGTTTGTCGCTTTAAATGACATCTTTTACCCTTTTCTTTTGGGCAGGAATCGCATACACTTTCCCTGCACTTGTTTTGGTATTCTCAGTGTACTCACAAACCAGACCCCGCGCAAGTTTCTCTTTCATTGCGTGGGGTTTTCTTTACCAAGCAACAGCAACGCTCAAGCATGGATCTCCATAGCCCTTCAGCACTCGCAGCTCATAAACCTGAGCATCATCCTCGAAGACAACACCGTTGAACGAATCCAGCACGATCTTTGCCACGTTGTCTATGTCAGGCTTGCCAGGAAAGATCTCGCGCTGCTCTGCTTGCAGCTTCTTAGCCTTTGTCCAGCTCTTCGGGATCTGGAACTGCGCCCTGATTAACACCTTGCAAGGAACTGTGATCGGATCGAGCTGTTGCGATACCATGTAGTTGGATGCTTCCCCAGCCAGGCGCATTTCGTAGCGTTTGGTTTTGTCTGGCGTGTAGACATGGCCCGACCTGGTGAAACGCGGGCGGCCCTTGCCGATAGGCTGGCCCATCAAAAATATGTTTGCCTGGTTCATATTCTACTTAACCAATCTTCAAGATCCACCTGGTCACCATCAGATGCCGGCGGTTCTGTTTCAATGTCATCAAGCATGGCTTCTAAGCTGACTGACTGATTCAATCCTTGCGATATCAGATCCACCGCGAGGCGGCTTTGTGATATCCCTTGATGCTTCGAGGCAACGTCTAATTGCTCCTTTAAATCGACCGGCAACCGCACAACCAACGGCTTTAACGGCTCATCTCTTCTCTGGTATTTCAATTTGTTTTCCTTTCTTTTCAATAGCTTATAAGGTAAATCCACATTTTGTGAATAATAATGTTTGACGCCATTTGAAAGTGATATTAGATTCATTTACACAAACACACAAGAGGAGATCACAACCATGACAAACCGCATCACAAAAAGCCAGCTTGAGCACAGAGTAAAACTTCTCAATGAATTATTTGGCCAGCGCACCGAGGCGTGGACAAAATGCCTTGACGGTAAATATCGCGCCAACCCTGGCACGTTTGTTCTTGATTGTGCTTATGGCGGCTACCGCCTAGGCCGCATCTGCAATGAGAGCGGCGGCGAGCATGACCTGACAGCGCGTGGCACAGCTCGAGAAACATACTACGCAATTGGCGCATATATCAACGGCGCACAAGCAATGAAGGACGCAGCATAATGACATTGAGAGAGCTTACGCAATCACTTGCCGCTGGCCAGGATGTCAGATGGGCAAACGATGGCTACCGCGTTCACTGGAAAGAAACGCCAAGAGGCCCAATGATCGTAGCAACCTTTACATCAAATAACTTCACATGCGCCCTTGACGATAGCGAGGTCAAGGGCTGTTACATCAAGGAGCTAACAGCATGAGTAACCTGGACAAACTGCGAGCCATGCTGCGCGACATGGAAGACAGCCTGGGCATCTGGGGCGACATAATCGGGGCGCTGTCACTCTTCGGCATTCTCTTTGTGGGCCTGTTCTTTGTAGGTGTATTCCAGTGAATTATATATTCGACGAAAACGATTTTTGCAGATCATGCAAGGGCAACGGATACACCACCGAGCAAGACCACAGCAGAGGCGTCACGATCTCTGAAAGCTGCTGGCATTGTGGAGGCACCGGCCTGCGAGCCGTTGTCATCATGCCAAAGAAGGAGGGCAAAGAATGATAGAATTTATAAGTGAAGTTTTTAATTTGGACAAACAAAACAAACACCTTGAAGGTGTAGCTATGCCTTACCCCTTGTTAAAAGAAAAACTTAAAGAAAATTTACAATGCTTTGATGTCACTGACATTACAAATTTTTGCGATGACCACATAGTTCCAGAAATGTTTTCAGAACATGATGGACTAATACCGGAAAATTTAAAACCACCGGCGCAAAACTGTGTTTTTTTCATAGACGGAAAATCAAAAACTGCTTTTTTTCTAGTGAATAAAATAAATAATATTTTTGAATTGCGAATGCTTTCAAAAGAAAAAACTCACCTTTCATTTGCATATTTGGGAAACGTAGACTTTGACCAAAGATGCTTAAATGCACAAAACAAACATATAGAAATTACTCCAGAGGATATGAAATCAGAAGTTCCAAAGGTCGTATTTATTGCAATACAAAAAAGCATTTGCGCAATAATTGCAGCAATTACAAACAACTCAATAATTGATATAAATTCAAGCGCTTCGAGACAAAGAAAAAGAAAAATAGAATCAAAACATAAAATAAAAAATAGTTATTGGGGAAAAATAACTTGGGATATTTTAAATAAAAAAACAAATACTTCAGACAGCCAAGATCAAAAATACTTCTTACCTCTTCACTGGAGGAGAGGGCATTGGAGACGATCAAAACAAGATCACAAAAATTCAGTTCAACGCCTTTATGCTTTAAATCCACAGGACAAAAAACGTTGGTGGACTTGGATTGAGGGATATTGGGCTGGGCATCCAGCGTTTGGATTTAAAAAATCAATCTATCAACCAAAAGTGGGAGAACAAAAATGATTGGCACAGTAGACATAAAAAAAATGCACCACCGCGACCCAAAGGGAACAGAACGCGCGGCAGCGCATAAGGTGGCCCAGACAGTCAAGGGAAGAAGACTTCAAACTTTGCAAGCGCTTGCTTCTCTTGTTGGAGGAGGAACAGGAGAGCAGATAGCGCATGCGGCCAGGCTGTCTATTCTTAGCATAAGACCGCGCCTGAGTGAACTGCAAGAAATGCAGTTGATCGAGGACACAGAAACCAGCCGCAAAAATGCAATGGGCAACAATGAGATTGTTTGGCGCATAACCGAGGAGGGCAAAAAGTGTTTGTAAAATTTGAAGAGATCCAACGCATGTCAGACCAGATCCGCGAGATGACCGGCGACGATCAAGACACGTTTCTTGACACGCTGGACGGTGAGACAGACGCAATGGACATTCTGGGCAAGCTCATACAGGAGCGCACCGAATGCTCAATCTACGAGGGCGCAGCAAAAGAGCTGGCCGCAACCTATACCGCCAGAGCAAAACGACTGAGCGCAAAGCAAGACGCAATCTCGCAGACAATCGGGCAGCTGCTCGATGCTATGGGCGAAACCAAGGTGCAGCACGACCTTGCAACAGTTAGCAGAACAAAGCCCCGCTGGTCCGTCAGGATCGAGGACGAGGCAGAGGTTCCTTCACAAATGATGAAGGTAACAACGCGGCCAGACGTTGCCGCAATTAAGAAGCAGATGGAGCAGGGCGAGATAGTGCCAGGATGCACTATCAATCCAGGAAATCCATCCATAACAATTAGAATAAAGTGAGGAAAAGATGACTAAAGTTTTTAACATAAACACCGCAAGAACCTTAGACGAGAGCTTGTCTATAATTACTCCAAGCGTTGCTAAGGAAATTTCACAAAACAACCCTAAAAACAGAAAGTTTAGAATGCACATTGCCCAGGATTACGCCAGGCAAATGCGCCTCAATCGCTGGGGCAAAAGCCCAGAGGCAATAGTTTTGACCAAAAGCGGAATACTGGTAAACGGTCAGCACAGAATATGGGCCATTATCGAAACGGGGATAAGCTGTACTGCTGATGTGGTAGTAATTGAAGATAAAGACTTTGACAGCGTTTTTGAAATCTTAGATCAAGGCGCATCAAGGAGCGCTTCAGATATTCTTAAAATTGACAGCAAACAAATATTGCCAATTAACTATCTTCTGCGGTGTGCTGGTTTGAAAAAACCAAAGCCACAAGACCTCAAAGTGTTTATTGAAAGCCCAATGGGTGAAATATTGGCGCAGGCGTGTAGCATTAAATTAAAGGGCAAGGTTTGGAAACATACCTGCTTTAAGGCTGCTTTGGCTATTTCGATCTTATCGGGGGCAATTAGCAAGGAAAGAGCGTTTGACGTTTTAAACCAGTTAAACGGTGGATCAATAAACGATTGGCCTGTTATCTTTTCACAGCTTTATATTCAACTTACAGACCCCGCAAAACAATTAAAAATTAACGGTAGATCATTTGAAAACGATTGGTTTGCAAGAAGCGTTTATAGCTTTGTGAATGTGGACAAGCCAACAAAAACAATACGACTAAGCAAGAGCTTCAATCAAGAAGTTAAAAACATGAGCATGGCAGCGCTTTACGCCATTAACCCTGATTTCTTGGAGTGATTAAATGAAAGAAGATCGAAAAATACAACTTCAAATCAACCCGTCATCTCTCTTGATTTTAAATATGATCTACGAATTTGCCGCAGAAAAAAATGATGACGAATTTAAGAAAACTTTTGATACCAAAAAGGAGAGGATAGAAATTAAAAAGGCATTACAAGATTTTTTTACAACGTACATCACGCTTAGAAACGCTCAAGAAAAAGGTTTTAAAGTAAATCTATCTGGAAACGTAAACTTTAAATCAATTTTAACTTTGGCAAAAGTAGCATCAGGGTTCTTTGAAGAATACAAAAAGAATAAAAATTACCATCGAGATCACTTGGGGGAGGAGAGCTACAAAAGAATATTGAGCCACTATGAGCAGTTTTTCGAGTTCGTAAGCAAAGTAAGAAAATTCTTGGAGGAAAGCAAATGAGTAAACTTATTGACGCAATGAAGCAGGTCAATGACCTGAACAAAACGCACGGCGTAACCCAGCGCGGCGGCAAGAAATATACTGAGGTATTTGTGCGCGTCGAAGCATTCAGACAAGCATTCGGCACAGATCTAGGCATTGATACTTCAATCCTGGTGGACGATGGCAAGCGCGTAGTGGTCAAGGCAACCATTCTAAGCAAAGAAGGGCTTACCGTAGGCTCTGGGCTTGCTGAGGAGATCCGAGGGCAAGGCAACGTCAACAAGACAAGCGCTCTGGAGAACGCAGAGACAAGCGCAATCGGTCGCGCCCTGGCATCACTCGGCTTGCATGGCGGCAGCTATGCCAGCGCCAACGAGATCGCAGCAGTACAGCGCAAGGAAAAGGCCATAGAGCAGCGCAAGAAACCAAACATCAGCGTTCACCCACTCGAACCGGAACCAGAGCCAGAACCGGAACCGGAGCCTGGCTTGCTCAATCTACGAACGCATCTTGGCAAGACATTGGCCGAGCTAGATCAGTCAGAGTTTGCTATGCGCCTGGTAAAGATGTTTGCTGTCTACACAAATACGGACAAAGACAAAGAGGGCAATCCGGTAGAGCCACGCAAGCGCATGACATTCTTACGCGAGTTGAAAGAACACAATGCAGAAGGCATCGAGGCATTGAGCGAACCACTGCGCGAGCAGATCGACAAAGCCTATCTGAAAAATCTACGAAGCCTTGGCGCACAGAACGGTGAGCAGTAGTGGAAACCTGGATAGAAATGACCAAGCGTCACAAGCAAGAAAGGATTGAGCTGGTGAAATCACTGGCACAATCCCGCTATAGCCAGACAGAAGCAGCAGAACTTCTGGACACAACACTTACTAATCTGAATAATTTTATAAAGCGGAACGGTATTTACTGGATAACCATAAAACAAGGAAGAAGGTCAGATGTCAAAAGAGCTACAGAAGATAGCGTCATCGATAATCAGAGCAGCATCGATAATTTCGATGGACAGCAAGCGTGAACCAAAGCGGCACACAATCTCGCAGCGAGCAGAAGAGATTGTAAAGCTGGCAGAGCTATTGAAGAAAGGGCTGGAGAAAAACAATGACTGAACCCGCATTTATGGCGTTTGTAATATTCTCATCACTGAGTGTTTGTGAGGAGTTCGCGGAGTATTATGACCTGGAAAGGATCTTCGAGCCTCAGTGCGTACAAATGGGCGGCGCTCCAGAGTATCAGCTCCCCATTCCAAGCATTAGACCCATGCAAAGACCGGAGACTTCTAATGACTGAGGATCAAATGCGAGAGGCCATGCTCAAAGATGCAAAGGAAATCAGAAAGAGAACCCAATTGCGTGATGGTCAAAGCCAATCTCTAAAACAAAACATGGCTGTTGATTACAATGCGGGGGGCAGAGATGTTAAGCCAGAAACAAAAGAGATTATTGCTCTGGCAAACAAAGGTGTAGACCGTGACACCATATGCAGACGCATGACTTTTAAAGGATATAGTCGAAAGAAAACGCTCCATACTTTAGTGCGTCATTCTGATAAAATAAAAAAACGTTGACCCAAAACTCAAACTAATGCAAAGTAAACTTAATCGAGGGGTTTGGTCATCTTGTTCTGCTAGTTATTGAAAGCCCTCTCAGAGAAATCTGGGGGGGTTTTTCGTGGGGCCAGCAAGTCCATCACAACCCTGTCACAGTTTCCTATGAGCCAGCCCCGAAAATCTTTATGACCAATCTTTTACAGCAAAGCAAGGGCAAGCTTTTCTAGCATAGGAATTATGTCCAGATATTTCTTTGATGCTGGGAAACTTGCTGCTGTATTCTGCAATTAACTCACGCAAAGCTGTCTCCTGCTCTGGCGTAAAGTTATCTAAGAAAGCATCATCAGCACAGCCACCACGACCACCCACCAGGCTCACCCCTATAGATGACTTGTTTCGGCCTCTACAGTGCGCCCCTGAGCGCTCTACGGGCCTGCCATAGCCAACAGATCCATCACGGTGAATGATTGCATGGTAGCCAATGTCAGACCAATTGCGCTCTTCCACATGCCAGCGCCTAATCTCTGCAACCACATCATCAGCAGATCGATCAGCATACCAGTTTGAATTGGTGGCAGTGCAGTGAATTATAATCTCGTTAATCTCTCTCATTTTGTTAAGCCTTTCTGCTTTTCATATGTCCTAAGACCGCCAATTCCCAACATGCCGCCCAGAACAGTAAGCAGCGTTCCCATGTCAAACTCTGGCAAGGGCGGGATCTGTGTGCCTGTCAATGCTACAACAAAAAGGGCAACAGGCTGACCAATAAAATGCCAACCAAAAGCAAGCCCACAGACCCAACCAATGAAAGGACGCCAGCCACCTTTAAAAGTACTTCCACTTGCTGCCTCTGCCTGGTTGACCGATATTTGAGCGAGGGCCAGCTCTTGCGCGTGTCGATCCGACATGGTTGCAATCTCGTGCGCGAGCTTTGCTTTCTCGTCAGCATCAGGAATGAACTTGTCTAAGAGGCCAGTGACCGTCGCTATCAGCTTGTCAATCATTTCTCCGAGCCT
>JAAHTG010000701.1_pt1 | contig 27386 bp, 41 predicted proteins | sample 6116081 | NCBI WGS metagenome assembly JAAHTG01 (sample SAMN13939989, study PRJNA603662) | sponge metagenome | isolation source: marine sponge | host: Mycale hentscheli | place: New Zealand | collected 2005 | reverse complement strand
TTCTTACTTTACCTGTTCTAAACCACTTTTTAACACTTCCTGCTCCACCTAAATGGGCTGCAGCTAATAAGCCTGATTCAGTTACTAATACTCCATGAATATATTTACCATCATATTTAGCAATATATTTACGTAATGATCGTTTATTTTGTTTTAATAAAGCATGCATTGCTTGCTCTTGTAATAAAGGTGAATTTAAAAATTCTTCTTTACTCATTTTAAATCCTAAACCTCTAAGTGTTTTTCTACCAAATTGGTATTTACCCATGTAACCATATCGATTTACAATATCATATCTATTACCTGATTCTCTAAACCCAATTGCATCTAAAAATGCTTGGTGAGATGTTACTGTTAATTCAATTTTGTCTACCGTTAAGGGTTCAGTTGGTATTATAGTTATACCTTTAACTGGTAGTTTAACTATTGGGTTTATTATTTTAGCTCTATATGACTTAAATGCCATCATAAACATTACTGATACTAAACATATACCTAACTTAAATAAATTTTTCATATTAAAAGTTTTTTAAAAAGTCACCTTTCATAGTCTTAGACTTTAATTGCTGAGCTTTTTCATCGTTTTTAAGCATCTTATCTGTTAATTTTTCTATGTGTTTACTTTTTTGTTTTTCGTAATCACGAGTAATCTTATGATGCTTTTTATTTATTGATCTTGCCTTTTTCATATTCTACTTATGTATTGATTTGGACTATCATCATCGTCTCCATCTAAACCTAATTCTTTTAAACGTTGTAAATGATAATCATCTACTTCCCATTCTACTTTTTCACTTGTACCATAATGTTCTTGTTTAGATTCAATCTGTTTAATATCTTTATTATTAAAAATATCACCAACTGTTAAAAAGTAATGGTTATAACATAATAATTCAATATTATCTAAACTGTAGTTATTGGAGTTGTTATCTTTGAAATTTAATAGTAATGGTACTTTATAATCAAGTACTCTTCTTTCTTTAAATTTACATACAGCACATTCTTCTAATAAATATCCTTGTTCTATAAGAGCATACTTAAGTTTAGCAGGTGAAAATGAATTCGAATCAATTCTACCTTCAATAATTTCAAGCATATGAGGCATTTTTTTAGGTCCCTTCAAAAATTTAGGGATACCCTTACCAGCTTGGTTTTTATGATCATCAAATAAGTTATACATTTTAGCGTATTTCTTATAGTGCTGATATGAAACGTGTAAGTATCTAGCAGCAGCCATATTAGATTTTGTTACACCTTGAGCTGCTACTATTTGTTCCTTACTTAAGAATTTCTTCTTATTTGCCATTCTCGTCTTTGATTACAACAGGACCATGTAGGTTTTTATCATCATCAATCTGGTTCATTTCTGCTTTACCTGTTTTATCCATGTTTTTATATGCTGCTTCTTGATTTTGATATGCTTTGTATTGTTCATCGTCCATTATAACGGTTTCAATCCAAGTATGATCACCTTCACCCATCATAACAGGTATTCCGTGTTTTGCTTTTACCATATTACCACTTTCAGAGCATGTAACACAAAAATTATAACCATATTGGGTTAGCCTTAACTCAGGCATATCGCTTCCGCACGATCTACATTTAATCATTTTTAATTTCATATTTGGTCTTTTTTCTAGTGTGAGCATAAATATATTATCTTTGTAAGTTTATTAATTTATTAACATATTCCGTAATAGGAATTTTTCTATTTTTATAACCTAAGGTTTGTTGATGGTGTAAAGGACATAATGATCTTAAATTTTCTGGTCTGGAATCTGAAGTATCTCTATTAATATGATCCAATTCCATTATAATAGCGTTACCATCAAACATGTAATTATTATGGAATTGACAACTTGGTTTAGAACAATATCTCATATCTAATGTTTTACCATAATCTTTAATTAATTGTTTTCTAAACGCATGAAAATAATTTTTATAAAACCTAGTATGTTTAGGTTTACCATTCGCATCAGTAAGATGTTCAACTAATACGTTATCTTTAAACTCTTGATATGTCATTTTTGGTTTTGCCATTATACTTCTCTTTTTTCACCATGAACGATTTTTACAGTTGGGAATCTTAAACTGATTCCACCTTTATCGTTTTTAGTTTCTTCAAAATATTGAACAGTAATAATTTTACCTACAATTGAACCATCCATATATTGTAAACGTTGTTCTTGACTCCAACCACTACCAACTTTTACTTTATGTCCTTTATGTTCAATCCATACTTGTGATAACATTTTAAGTGTTTCTGATTTGCCATCTCTAACTACTTCATGGTCGTCAACATCAAAATCAATTACTTTATACTCAGCATCGTAGAATTTTTTTACTTTAAGTAAATTTTTAGTACGTTTACCTTCATAAGTAACATCTTTACGTACCATAAATCCTTCCCATTTATTATCAGTTGCTATTTGACCCCATTTATCAAAGTGTCTACCATCTGTTATTTGGAATTGATCTGTATAACGTAAAATATTATTTGTAATATATCTACCTGTTAAAAATCCTCTTAATGCACTCAATCTTTGACTTAAAATAGGACCACCTTTTTGATTATCAAAATTAGGCTTATGAATCATATCAAATATCATATAAGCTGGATTTTCAATTTGATGGTCTTTACGTCTTAATTGTTTCATTATACCTTGAAAATCTTCATCTCCATTCTCATCAATTAAACAAATCTCACCATCAAATACAGTATTAATAATACCTGTTGCTTCAATAGCTTCTTTTACTTTATTTAATGTAGTTAATTCTTTACCCATTCTAGAATAAAGTGTACATTCACCTTCGTAATTAACAACTGCTAAACATCTAATACCATCTAGTTTTCTACTAGCATACCAATCATCATTTACCCAATCACACTTATCATCATATTCTTTAGCTAATGCAACTGAAAATGTTGGTATTAATCCTGGTACTGCTTTATTAATAACCTTTGCTCCTGCTCTAATACCTAAATCTTTATCTATAATTTTATAAATAATTGGATCATATTTGTGGGCAGCAAAAGCATTTATACAACGTACAGCATCATGTCCTGTTATATCTCTATTAGTTAATTTATCTAATAATTCATATAGAGGACTATCTGATTCTTCATTAATCAAATCACTTCTTTTTTTACAAGTTTTACTTGTAACATGATATTGTTTAAATGGATTATAAGTATACTCTAATAATCTATGAACATCACTACTTGCATCCTTAATAATTTGAACCTTTTCTGTGCTGCTACTTGTAGCTCGCATTGCTTTTATAAATTCAGTATATTCTAACATATTACTTAGCTTTTTGGTTATTAAATCTTTCCATTAATGCTTCAGTACTTTCACTTACGGCATCATATTTTTTATGAAATCTTACTTTTTCTAAATCATCACCATAACCTAAAGTAAAACTAACTTCACTACCTGATTCAAATTTAACTTTAACTATTGGGAATGAAGTATAAGATCTTCTGTAATAATCAGAACCTCTAGTAACTACAGCTTTAGGATATTGCTTTTGAAATTTAGCAATTACATTTTTTATTGCTATATCTTCAGCATTCATTCTATTTAATTTACTATTCTGTAAACTATTATGCTCATTATATTTAACTAATAATGAACTTGGCTTATAATATCTATACTGTTCAGTAACACTAGTACACATTAATTTATCACCATCTTTACTAACAGTAGCATTATATGATTTCATTTTACCTTTATGAATACTATTTACTTTTAAATAAACACTACCTACAGCATTTAAATAAGTAACTTCATATTCATAATTAGTGTTATTATATGAATAACCGAAATCTTTATTAGTAGTAACTTCAAAAACTTCAAAATTAGTATCATAATCTTTACCTTGAACAAAACCTGCTTCATCAAGTAATAACATTATTCTGTTATTTTCTTCTTGACAATTAGCTGCTCTTTTAGCTTGATTTTCTATCCAAGTAGCAATTTCTTGCTCTTGTTCAGTTGTTAATACTACTCCATGAAATAAATCTAATTGATTTTCTAAATTTGACATAACCTTTATTGTTTTTAATTATTATTCTTATTTACCCTGTAAATATACGACCTCTCCTCCGGGTAACCTAGTTTTTCCGCGGGAATCTTTACTCACTTTCATAGTGCCATTCCCAATCTTGTTCAGCAGAACATGGTACTTCTATTTCAGTTTTTGTAAATTTTGATTTGATGTAGTTAATTAGTTTTCTTAGCATATATTTTTTTTTAAATTCCTGGTAAATATACGACCCCTATTTGGGGTAACCTAATTTTTATGCGGGAGTCTTTAAACTATTGCTCGACCTTTCATGCTTTCCCAGTCACGATTTTTACGTACGTCATTGTTTTTACAATCCGTTGCCATTAACATTTCAGGGAATACATTTAAATCACCAGCTACTGTGATTAAAGCTTTAACATCTTTTGGGAAACAGTGTCCACCATAACCAAAATCACCATCTGGTCCTGGTACATTCCAATGTGAATTTCCTAAACGTTCATCATAACAAGCATATTCAATTACCTTATCATAATCAACATCTAATCCCTCACATATTTGATACATTTCATTTGCAAATGATACTTTAGTAGCTAGGAAGCTATTAGTAACATATTTAACCATTTCAGCATATGTTGAATCGGTTTTAACTATAGTTGCTTTAGGAAACACTTTAGAATATATAGTTTTTAATTTAGTAGTACCTTTTCTAGGCCCGCCCAAGATAATTCTAGTTTGGTTTTCAAAATCATTTACTGCATTTGCTTCAGTTAAAAACTCAGGATTAAATACAACATTTAAACTAGGAAATTGTTTATTCCATTTTGCTACTGTGCCCGGAGGTACTGTTGATTTGATTACTGCTATTTTAGCAACACCAAATTCAAATACACGTTTAACTGCTGCTTCAACTATATCTATATGGCAACTACCATCTATATTCATTGGTGTTGGTAAACAAATAAATACAATTTCGTTATCTAATGTTTCTTGTTCAGTACTATTTCTGTAAATCATTCCTTTGATGTCAAATGTTTTAACATCATAATAATTTTTAAATTTTTGATAAATCGCATTACCAACAAATCCTTGACCTATTATCCCTATACTCATGCTACTAATTTTTCCAAAATGAATAAATACCTTTTTCTAACTCATACTTAGGCCATACAAAACGTTCTCTCATAGGTTGTTTTTTAGCCCATTCCCACATTTCTGTTAAACCTGCTTTTAATGATGTTTTATGTTCAAAACCTAATATATCAATTGATTTTTGAAATGTTGGGATTGAATGTTTAACTTCATGTCTTGCTTCTTGAAATACAACATCACCATCACCAATTACACTCTGTAATATTTGGGCTGAATGCATAATCGAATGTTCAGATATACCTCCTAAGTTAATAATTTCTTTTGATGCTTCTTTTCTTACTGCTGAATTCCAAAGTGGTTCTAATATATCATCTATATAACTAAATGCTCTAGTTTGTTTACCATCTCCAAATATAGTCATATCCATACCATTTAAATGTTGGAACATCCAAATACCTAATACATTTCTATATTTATCCCAAATATTTTGTTTAATACCATAGACATTGTGTGGTCTAATTATACAATAATCTAATCCATGTTGCTCGTTAGCAATTTGAATATCCATCTCACAAGCATATTTTGCAACTCCATAAGGATCGATTGGTGCTTGTTGTTGGTCTTCATCAAAAATACCACCACTTCCATGACCATACACAGCTAATGTAGATGTAAATACCAATCTTTTAACGTCATGTTTTATACAGTTATTAACTATGCGAGCCGTAGCTTTTAAGTTATTATCATAGTTGTATCCACGTATAAAAGGTGATAAACCTTCGGCAGCATAAGCAGCAAAATGGAAAACATAGTCAAATTTATTTACCTCAAAACAATTTTCAATTGGGTGGTTAACTAAATCCATTTGCCAAAAATCTACTTTTGGGTTAATATTTTCTTCAAACCCACCACTTAGATCATCAATACCTACTACTGTATATTCAGGCTTGTTTTCTATTATCCAATCAGCTAATCTACTACCTAGTAAACCTGCTACTCCAGTTATTAATACCTTTTTACTCATATTTTATTCCTTTTATAGTTTTTCCGTTTTTAGGATTATGTGATAAATTATTATATAAAGATGGTGCTATTCCCCATTTATACATAAACAGCTGGGCTGCTGGTCCTTCTGTTGCTTTAAACATCTCACCTTCATTCCCATTTTTTGTAGCTGTACTACCAAAATGGTATAAGTGCGCTTCATGTGTTCTAGTAAAGCCAATACCGTTTAAGTCAAGTTTTAGAAAGAAATCCCAATCACATATAAAAGGTGACTGATACATTACATCAAACCCTCCAACTATCATATAATCTTTTTTATACATAGCAAAGGGGAATATACCACCATTAAGTGTTAATTTATCTTTTTTAATCGATTTTTCATATTTAATAAAGCCAGGATAGTCAAACTGTTTTGGATTACGACCAAAATCTTTAACTGGGAAATCAAATATACCTGGACCTGTTGGTTCAATTTGATTTAGGGTTAATACACTATTTTTATTTAATGACTTTTCAATTACAGTATCCCACCCACTACAGAATACATTGTCATCATTTAATATAAATATTTTTTCATTGCTAGCATTTATTACACCTAAATTAAGTGCTTGTTGCATACCTTGATTATGACCTAAATCAAGTACTGATATGTTATCTTTATATTTTTCTAATACGTCTTTACTTTCATCATAAAATCCATCTACAGCAACTATAATTTCATTTTCATTATCTTGTTGATCTATAGCTGATTGTAAACAAATGTCTAGATATTCAGGGTTTCTATAAGTTGGGATTATTACACTAATCATATTTTATTCCAAATCGCTGTTTTTTTCCAATTATTTAATGGTGATAACCAAGCTGTTTCTCCATGAGTAGCATAACCTGGTATTGGAGTTATTAATAGTTGTTTTGCATATCTTAATTCTAAAAACATTTGAAAGTCATCTGGATGTGTACCTGAAGTCCAATTTCTAAGTGTACTTTCGTTTATTCTTAATGTACTAACTTGAGCTGCAAATGTCATTGTTGTACTGTTTGTTATTTTCCAATGTGTAGATTCAGTTAAGTATACTCTAGTATCCTCAGCTCCTCCTTTACAATATGGATTACCACCTTGTTCAGGTGATAAATACTTATCTGGATGATCATATAATGAAACAAATTGGGCTCCTAATGTAAATCCTTCTTCCATAATAGCTCTAGAATTAGGTTTATGTATATAATCATTTTCTAAAAAATATACCGTATCATTATCATCCATTTGTAATGCCTCATCTAAAGCAATGTTAAATGTAGCAGCACCATTACCTTTATTAACATATAAAATATGATCTTTTGATTTATATTTTTCGATCATATCACTAGTTTCTTTAGAAACATTATCTGCTATAATAGACCACTCACAATCATCAAATACTTTAACTGCATTGGCTAAACATGCTTCGTTATTAATATAATCAGGTTTTACTTTATTATAACCATCATCTGATATTCTATATATTATTCTCATAAAGTATTATAATAAGCATTTTGTTTTTCTTGTCGTTGAATTTCTTTTGGATGATATAATGCTAACCCCTCCATTGCAGGTAATGCTGCATATGTTTTATAACCGTCTAATTTTTCATGTACCTTATTTTTCCATTTAATATGTGGCAAATTTTTCCATACTCTCCATTGATAATCAGGCCAATTAACCCAACCTTTTTCATTTACATTCCACCTCCACTGTTGAATATGATCATCAGTTAATCCTTTTACTGTATTAACTCTGGGTACAACATAAACTTCATTTTCAGGATTAGCTTCTAATATTACTGGTAATTGTGATATTAAACTATCATGTGGGTATTCATCAGCATCTATTTGAAATATATAATCTCCATCACATAATTCTGTTAATTGGTTTTTCCAATCAGCAAAATGGTGTTTAAATGTTTTTGCATGGTAAGAACAACAACCATCATCTTTTAATTCTGTTATACGATCCCAAACTTCAGGTGTACCATTCTTTTTATCAAATAAAATAACTATTTCATCTTGCTTACGTTTTTTCTTTATAAGCAAATTTAATAAATGAGTAATTTCATTTAATTCATTACAAACTGTTATTGCATAACTTATTTTCATATCTATTCTGGTAATGCCCCAATATACGAAAGAGCATCCATGTAATCACGTTCTTTAAAATGTTTTAAAGTAGACATATCTGGTTTGTACTCTGTAATTGAGCCATCTTTATTCGTTACTGGTTCATCTAATTTTACTGCTTTTACTGATGCCCAAGCCCATTCACCACTTCCATCACCATCAGCATATACCATACCTAATTCTGGTATTGTTATTGTATTTGGTAACCAAGTCAAACCAGTTTTAACATCTGTCCATGCTAGATCTTTATATAACTCAGGTAATACTTCCATTTGTTCTTTAAAGAAATCTTGATCCGGGGTCATTAAACTATTACTCCAAAAACCACAAGATAAACTGTAATAATTAGTAATTTTAGGTGTAACCTCTATTCTATAACATAAATCACCTCCTGATTTAGGGCAATTAATTATTTCATCAAATTGTTCCATTATACTGTTTTTAGTGTTGGAGTTGTAAGTGATGGAGTATCCATACTTGGTAAATTAAGCTTTAATTCAGTAGCAAATTCTGGTATGTTAGCATCTAAAATACTTCCTACTAAATCTTTCATTTTATCATAATTAAATTCTGTTTTGATATAATGACCTTGTTTTTTAGCTGGTCCAACAAATTTCTTATAATTAGTAAATACATTTTTAAATGCATCTTTAGCCTGTTTTGGGTTAACTTGAAACCATTGATATTCTGCCTTAAGCCATTGGTTGGCTGCACTTTGATGTACATTTTCTAATTGTCCACCTAATACAACTGCTAATCCTGGTTCAACAAAATCCATATGACCAGACCATCCTGATACTATTAATGGTTTTTTAGATAAGCAAAATTCTTGTAATGGTCTTCCAAATCCTTCACCTTTAGTAAAACTAACCATAGCTTTTACTTTAGAATGATTATATAATTCATTTATTTGTGAATCACTAAGTCCTCCATTTAATAAATAAACATTAGGTAAATCATCATTTGGATAATTCTTTCTGATTTTAGATATATTATTAAGTAATTGTTCTCTACTCATATAACTATTTCTACCAGTTGATGCTTTTAATATTAAACCTGGTCTTGATTTTTTATTTTTAAATGTTTGAAAGAAATAATCTATCATTAACCCAACATTTTTTCTATCATGACCCATATCACCTGCCATCCAATGTCCTACAAATAAATAATTAAATGATTCTTTAACAGCACTTAAATCTAATGTTACCTCACTTGATGGTAAATGTTTATAAACGTTTAAATTAGCACCTTCAAATACAACATGAATTGGTTTTTGACTTTTTAAAACATGGCCTGTAGTTCTACCTTGTTGATCTCTTTGTTCAAAACCAACTTCAGTAAATACTTTTTTACTATGTTTAGATGAAACCCAGTTCATATCCATTCGATTTAAACCTTCAATCCAGGTATGATCACAACCTGTACTTTCAATACCAGCTGTACACCCAATATTAAATTTACCTACAGGAGCGAATTCACTTGGAATTGTTATTTGCATCCAAATATCTGGTTTTTGTCCTTGAGCTACACCTTGTACTCTAAGATCATTTAAAAATCTCCAATCATCATGGTCTTCTGTAAACCCAAATGGTGTATTACCCCATCTTTGGCTTAATAATTTAACATCATATTTATCTAACTCGATAATTGCTTTAACAATATCTCTTGATCTAGCCCCATAACCACTGTAGGTATCAAAAGGGCAACTTATATAAAAACTTGGTTTTTTCATTTAATATATTAATTTATGGTTCAACACTTTACCTTTGTATTTAGTTGCATTAACAATTTCATATTGTTCTCTAGGTTCCCAAACCTTAAACAATGCTTCAAATGCTTCTACTACTCTTTCTGCTTGTCTTTCAGCTGTAAATCCAGCCTCATCACTTAAAGCCCATTCTCTACCTTTTAATCCTTTAGCTTTACGTTCTTCGTCACTTAAGTTATATATTTCAAGGTATCTAGCTGCTGCATCTTCCCATGTACATCTATCATCAAATATATAAGGTGTAGGAGGTGAACCTTGAATTGATCTTGAAGTTGGATAGACTGGAAATGCCCATTCACCATGTTCTTTATATGTACCTCTATGGTTAGATGGTACTTCAGGACTTGGTTCAAACCATTTACCTTTATCATCTACAAATCTCATTTGATCTTGCATCCCACCTGTTACATTAGCTATAATAGGTGTTCCTGTTAGCATAGCTTCGGTTAAAGTTAATCCCCAACCTTCGTTTGATGTTAATAATACTTGAGCATCAGCTATGTTATATAAAAAGTTTAAATGTTTTCTATCTAGTTTATTAGTTGAAAATACTATTGCTTTTGGATAGCTTTCATCAAATAAATTTTCTCTTACTGCTTCTAAATCAGTACCATGTGGAGTTGATAATTCAGTATGTAATATCATTCTACACCTTTGTGCTTTATCTTCAGGTAAACCATCTAAGAAATGTCTAAATGCTAACATCGTATCTGGAATTTGTTTACGTCTAATGTTTCTTGAATTAAAAAATAAAACATAATCAACATCATCACCCTTAAATACACTGTTTCTAAATATTTTCATATCCTTATAATCATCATGTTCTCTATTAATAGGGAAATAATGTTCATGATTTAAACCATGAGGAATATATCTAAATATTCTTTTACTGTTATCACAATCAGCTAATACTAATTCATTAATATTTTTTGTTTGTTTTGATATACCCATTAATAAATCACAAGACTCATAAAACGCTTGATTATATCTTGGTGCTGGGTAGTCATCCCAAATATTAATATATGCTATTGGCATTTTTTGTCTTATATCATCTTCCATATTAAATATATGGGTAAAATATCTAGGATCTGTAAATAACAATAAAGCATCTGGTTTTTCAGTTTCTAATACGGTTCTAATTTCTTCATCTTTCCCATATCCATCTACACAATATATTTTAACACTAGCATCACTAATGCCTGCTTCTTTACCTGTAGCTTCTGATAGATCTAAAACTTTACCTTTATCTGGATGATTAATAGCTCCACCTACATTAACCCAATTAAAATGTTGAGCCGTATGTGCTACTATTTCTTTTGCAACTGTTGCTACACCAGAGTGTACTCTAATGTCATCGCAAACTATAACAATTTTTTTCCTATCTTTTATAGGAAGGTGTTTAAAACTTTTATTCATTTGGTAATTTATTTATAGTTCAATATTTGTTTGATTGGTAATTTGTTTCCTAAAATTTTCATCAGTAAGATACAAAAATAGACTACGGTCAGCAAGTTTTTGGAATGAAAACTTTCGTCTAACACACTCTATCTTAAAATCATTAAATAATTCAGTTTGGACTTTAACACTTGTTAGTGTCATTTTTTTACTTTGTGGCATAATTTTTATTTTTAATAACGTTATATTTGTCTATACATATATGAATATTCTCCAAATTACATAAAATCTTTACCAGCTTCACATAATTCTGTTTCTTCTTTATAAGGACAGAAATTACAAGTCCATTTTGAAGGGGTTTTTGGGTATTTTTTATCTTTAATACCTCCATCAGAATTAAAACATTCATTAATAAAATTATTAATTGCTGTTTTTGCTCTACCTAATTTAATTTTTCCACTAGGTGGTGTAAATTGTTGTACTCTATATGCTTGATATGGTGACATAATATTATCATCATCCATATCCAATACCTTTCTTTTAAGTATAAAAAACTCAATTTCAATTTTGTCTAATGGTATTCCATATTGTTCAGAGAAATATTGTTTATACAATAATAATTGGTACTGTTTATCTTCATCTTTTTTAGCATAATCGTTCCAGCCCTTAGTACTGGTTTTTATGTCGATTATTTTAAATGTATCTGTTGTTTCACAGTATGTGACAACATCTAGATATCCCATGTATAATACGTTGTTATACATTTTATTTGGTGCTATTATAATTGGTAATTCACAACCAACTAAATATGTGCCTTTTTTACTAAAATATCTACTACGTTTTTTCTTAAACCACTCTAATATTGCTACTCCATCTTCAAAAAACTCTCTCATTTCTGAGGCGTCTGAAAAATGTTCACTGTTATTTTTATTATATTGATTTTGATATTCAGATATATAAGCATTTTGGAAATAATCTTTTATATCTATTTCCCTATCTGCGGCTGCAAATGATTTTTCATAGGCTGTATCTAAATAGTGTTGCATTGATTCATGTATAGCTGTTCCAAATACAGTGTGTATAGAAGATGTAAATCGTTTAATTTTATCTTTATACTGTAATTTCCACCTATGAGGACATCCTCTAAATATTGACATTTGAGAATAAGAAATATTCTTTTGAAATGCAAAATTTATAGGTGATGGAGGATTATTTCTAATCTCCTTTACTATACTTGGAACTTTTTTAGCCAAACTATTTTTTCCATTTATCTCGACCTACTAAAAGACCGATTATTCCATAATTGGCAATATCTATAAATGTATCTTGTATGCCTTCACCTTCAACAAATGATTTACCATTAATTAATAGGTTTTTTAAACGTGATATTTTGTCAGTTAATCTAATACATAGCCCAGTTAGTGAGAATTGTTTGTCATCGTTGTTATTAACGATATCTCCGCCTAAAGCTATATTATTTAAACCATAATCCATATGTTTACGAGCAAACATTTCATACATTTCATTTTGTATGTTTTTAAATTCACTTGATAACTCTGGGTATTCATGTTCGAATACTTCTATAGGAGTTGAATTTAAATCAGGTACTGATTTTCCACTTTTGGCATCACTAATTTCTCTACTGCTCATAACTTTTTCTAATTGAATTGCATTGGCACTAAAATGCCCTCCGCTGTTAATTTTCTTTTCTAAACTCTCCATGTATTTTTTAACTGAATCACCCATTTAGAAGTCCCTTAGAATTAAAATACTTATCTAAGGCTTCTAATCTATCATCTGCATCGACTAATTTAATAAGTGCTTCTTCAGCATTTTTATAAAAGTCTTCAGTTGAGTGATCTCCAATACCAACTGCTTTTTTATCACCTAATAATTCAAGAGATAAAAGTGCTTTGGCTTTGTCTGCTTTTGCAGACGAACGTAACATTTCTACTAATTTGCTCATTTTAAAATTTTAGTTATTTCTTTTTTTTCTAATCCAATGGACGTCAATATACGAAGGATTTCATCGTTTTCCAAAAATTCCATGTATTCTTTTACTTCAGTTTTTGAACACTCCCAATAATTACTTAAATGATCTAATAATTCATTATTGAGTTTTTTAATATTGGATTTTATGTATTTATTCCATTTATTATTTTTAGGAATATATTCACGATATATGTTATATATTTCCTTCTTGTTTTGAGGCATTATTCTTTGTGCCTCATTGACTAATTCTAAATAATCAGGATTCATAGACATAAATCTATGAATCATATAACTGTTCCATAGTTCCCAATCCTTATCAGAAAAGGAACTAGGATCAGCTTTAACACTATTTATTTGTTTAAGCCAATCCCAGATATTCTTCATTATACTAACTCGTCTTTAAGTTCCTCTCTTAATTCCACTGGTACTCCCTCACCTAATATTTTATTAGTATTTGGGTCATAAAAAATTGGAATTGGCATTATAGCATCATTGTCTGTTCCTGCTACAAATTTAGAGATTCGTCTTAAAATTACTCCTGATTTAAAGATGCTTCCACCTTCTGCATTTTTCATACCTTCAGTTGATTTTAAATCAATCTGTGGTTGATTAATTGGTTTTTCCATTTTACTTACTATTTATTAAATTATTGATTAAACTCATTATGTTGATCTCTTTATCTATTCTAAAATTAGCTTTATATTGATGCTCATTAATTAGTATAGCTGCTGTACCTGCTTTACCAGGGAGATATTTATCAGCATTTTCATATAAAAATCTAAATACTTCTTCAAAATCATCAATATTAGAATCAGCGATGATTTGTCTAATGCTATTAAATTTAGGTTTGTCCTTATTTAATTCAGTTAAAATAGCAGACAAGTAACTAGTACTGACAAGTAAAGAATCATCTAATGTTAGTTTGTTCTTAATATTACTTGACTGGATAGTGTTAAGCATTTTACGTAAGTCCGGATAGAACTTATTTACAATTTTACCAATGGCATTTGGATCATAACTGATGCTTTCCTTATCACAAATACTAGCTAAATGTACTGCAACCTCTTTCTTGGTAGGAGGTACTACTTTAATTGTTTGACACCTTGATTGTAAGGGATCAATCACTCTTTCTATATAATTACAAGTTAAAATAAATCTTGTAGTTCTAGAAAATGTTTCAATTATGTTTCTGAGCGACGCTTGCGCTTGAATCGTGAGAAAATCCGCCTCGTCCAAGATAACAACCTTGATGGGCTTAAATGAAGCAACCGACGCGAAACTAGAGACTTTATCCCTAATAGTTTCGATCCCACGCTCGTCAGAAGCGTTAATATAAATGTAATCACAATCGAGATTTTTAGTTATTAATTTGGCTAATGTAGTTTTTCCTGTACCAGCAGGACCATAGAATAGATAATTTTGAATATCATTTTGTTCAAGTTGTCTAGCAATTGATTTTTTTAATTTATCATTGCCAACATAATTATCTAAAACTATTGGTCTGTACTTTTCGTTCAGTAAACTATTAGTATTCTCCATATATTGAATAACGTTGTTCTTTTACAGGTTCAATTTCCTTCTCAGATGTTAGTATAGCATATAACTCACTTTTTAATGGAGCTAATCTATATTCACCTCTGAATCCAGTTTTTGTCATATACGCTTCTAACGTATCAGTTAATGATTTGTGTACAGGACCATCTGGTTCATTAGCAATTAGTCGCCATTTATCTCCAGGTGGTACTCTACGAGCAATAAGAGTTCTGTTCTCTATTACTTCTACTTTAGGTTGTGTGTTTTGTCTCATGTCTATAATATAATTAATTTATTATAAATATCCTAATTATTTTTAACGGTATTGTGCTGATTCTGCTAATTGACCATTTTGTGCCCCTGTTAGTATCTTCATTTTCTCCTCAACACTTGCTTTATCTTGTGTTAAAGTACATTCCGTTAATAAAACAGTACCTGCTATTGATGCTGCATTTTCTAATGCTAATCTTGTTACTTTGGTTGGATCAATAATACCATTTTCTTTAAAATCAATTATTGAACCATCATCTACATTAACACCATCCCATTTATTATCAGAAGATAATTCATATGTGCCTTTTGCTGCTGCATCTTTTTCTTCCCAACCAGCATTAATTAATATTTGCTCAAATGGTTTAGTACATGCTTTTTTAACAATTTCATGTCCCTTAATTGAAGGGTCTAATATTTTGCTAGCATTTAATAATGCAACACCTCCACCTGGTAATATACCTTCTTCTATAGCTGCTTTTGTTGCATGTAATGCATCATCAACTCTATCCTTTTTTTCTAGCATATCAGTTTCAGTATTACCTCCTACATGAACAATTGCTACTCCTCCAACGAATTTTGCCAATCTGTTTTGGAGTTGTTCTGTTTCGTACGGGGTTTGGGCTTTTTCGATTTGCGATTGTAGCTCTTCAATACGTGCTTCAATTTGTTCAATTCCTCCTTTTCCATCTACTATTGTTGTTTGTTCTTTTCCTATTGTTGCTGTTCTAGCTTCTCCAAACCATTCCCAGCTAAATTTATCTAACTTCATACCTTTTTTCTTATCAAATACTACACCACCTGTTGTGATTGCAATATCTTCTAATATTAAGGATCTTCTATCTCCAAAATCAGGTGCTTTAACAGCACATACATTAACTGTACCTCTCATTTTGTTTACAATTAAAGTAGCTAAAGCTTCATTATCAATATCCTCAGCAATAATCAATAATGATTTACCTTGAGATGATACTGCTTCTAAGATTGGTAATAATTCTTTAACTGAGTTTAACTTTTGGTCTAATATTAATACCGCAGGATTATCTAAAACACTCTGCATTGTATTATTATCTGTTACAAAGTAAGGTGACTTATAGCCTCTATCAAATTGCATCCCTTCTACTGTTTCAAGATAAGTATCTCCAGTTTTAGATGTTTCAATATGTACAACACCTTCTAATCCTACTTTATCAATTGCTTGGGCGATTAATTTCCCAGTTTCAACATCATTATTTGCTGATATTGTTGCAATTTGTTCTAATTGACCTTCTTCAGATATATCTTCTGATACATTATTTTGAAGTTGTTTTACTACTAAAGCAGTAGCTTGATCAATTTCTCTTTTAATTTTAGTAGCATTTTCTCCATTATCTAGACTAGTTAAACCATTTTTAATAATTTCCCTAGCTAATAATGTTGATGTTGTTGTACCATCTCCAGCTTTATTTCCAGTAGTAACTGCTGCTTGTCTAATTAATAATACGCCTAATTCTTCACTAGGATTATCTAATAAAATGCTTCTAGCAACTGTAACTCCATCTTTAGTTGATTGTGGGGGTTCTGCTACACCTTTAAATATAACAACATTTCTACCATTAGGTCCTAAGGTTGATACTACAGCATCTGCTAGTTTATCAATTCCCCTCATTAAGTTTTTCCTGGCATTCTTGCCGTATTCAATTTTATTTTCCATTTTTAAATATCTGTTAAGTTTTCTTTATCTTCATTAGTTATTTCAGTTTCAGCTAATACTCCTTCAACGGTTTGTTGAACTTTAGCTAATACTTGGTTTTCAGGACCTACATAATATTCCTCACCATCAAATGGAAGTTTTGTAAAACCTTGAGTTGGTAATACTACCAAATCTCCTACTTTTAATTGCATTGGAATATGGTTACCCATTACAGTAAATCTACCACTACCAACTGCTACTACCTCACCGTATTCATTTTTTTCTTTACCCATATCTGGAACGATGATATTTCCATATAATGTTTCTTCGTTTTCTATGGGTTTAACGATAACCGCGTCGAATAGTGCTTCAAGCTTTTTCATGTAAATAATTTTTAATATTTGATTCAATTAATAAAAACTTGTCTAAAAATTCATTTAGACTAGTATAGTGTTTTTTGTCGTGCAACTGTTCTTCAGTTATCCTCTTTAATGCATCTTCAAATTTAGCATGAAAGGTTAGTGCTTTAGAATAAGTTTTACTTTTGCCGGTTGATCTAAAATGGTTAGCATTGGATGTTACTTTTTTGTTCACTGTATAACAGTGTTCATCTTTAGTGATGTAGAACGGTTCCATACTAGGATCTTCGATCAGTGTCAGAGAATTTGGTTTTCTTGCCATGTGTGTTATCTATTTATTTGACGGGAATATACGAAAAAAACATTGCTAGGACACGTTTTTTTGCGTTTACTTTTACTTAATTTTAATAGATTTTGGCTTAGCTTCTTCAGCTAATGGAATAAAAATATCTAATAATCCATTTTCTAAAACAGCATCAGTTTTTGATAAATCAAATTTAGGTGCAATTTTATATCTTAAATCAAAAGATTTTTTAGACAAACCTCGATGAATTGTTCCTTCATGGAAACTATCACCTTCAGGTTTCTTATAACTAATTTTTAAAATGTCTCCTTCAATATCAAGGATAACGTCTTTTTTAGTTAACCCTGTACAGGCAACTTCAAAATGTAATCCTTCATCATCGAAGAAAATATTTAAGGGGTGTGATTGTTTTGTGTCTGATGCTGGTTGGAATGTACTGTCAGCATTGAAGTGATTCCTAAATAGGATATCGAAAGGACTTAAATGCCTCTCTAATAATTGTAATGTACTCATATCATTTGTTTTTATGGAGCCGAAGCTTCCGGTTAATTTAATTTAAACATAACAAGTGCCCTAGCTAAATGTTTTGTTCTATTATACATATAATGTAAGAAAGCAAAGTCGCTATTCCAAGCTATCTTTAAACTTATCTTCATCTTCTTTACTCATAAATGCTGCCCATTTCCCATCAGGACAACTAGCAGACATTGATCTTACTTTTAGATTTAATATACAACCACAACTAGAACAACATGGTGCTGTTCCTGGTACTGCACAACTATGTCCTATCATATCAAATTTTGAACATTGTTCGCAAATATTACCTCTAATTTTAGCTATTTCTTCAACATCCTCTTTAGTGAATATTCGGTTTTTTATACCTTCTAATATTGAAGGTATATTACCAAATGCTCCTATTAGTTTGTTGAATCGTCCCACTATACCATTTCTTCTAGAATACCAATTACTTCACTTAAAACTAAAATGATAGTTGCTGTAACTAAATTAAATGGTATAAAACAATAACCTAATATTCTAACTCCTGATTTAATGAAACTAATGATTTGGTGTTTCCGTTGATCAGGCATATTTGCCAAATTTTTTCTTTCTTTTTCAATTGCGTTAAATTCTTCAAAATTGCTATTCATTTCTTGCTATATAATAGACGCTTTCTATATCGTCTGAGTTAAACGTTAATTTTATCATGCCTTTTTTAGATAATTTTAATGCACCAGAATCCATGTCTTTATTGGAATTCAGTATTGACTTAAATATATCTGAATCAAAGGGTATGTTTAGATCACTTTCTGTTATGTCACCTCTTAATTGATAGGTAATTTTATTTGAAAATCCAGTATTATCACCAAATATAAATTCACATATTTTATTTCCATCAAAATCTTCAGTAGTAGTAATTAACATATTATTTACATCAGATAATGCGTTTTTTGCTTTAATTAAGTGATCAATATCTTCAGGCTGTAAATCTAAAACTATTTCCCATTCATCTGGGTCTTCATACCATGTTGTTTTACCTAAAATTAAAATATCAGCTAACGAATAAGTTAAATCAAAATTTAAATCTGCAATATGCATTTTAGTAAATACTGACTTTATTTTTTCTAATGAAATTGATAATTCACCACTAGTTATAGATAATAACTTTGATAATTTATCAGTATCAAATATACCTAATTCACCATCTTCTAGTGAGAAGTCTTTTAAATATACTTTACATACTCTACCTTTTTCACCAGCATATATTGTTAGGGTTTTATCTTTAATTCTCCATTTTACCTGATTATTTAATCCATTTAAATAATACTTTGATATAACACTTTGCAAAACATTTTTACTTATCATATAATTATATTTTTATTTCTAATAATTTTACTTGGGCTAACACCATTTTCACATCTACCACACATATCAAAAGTGGTTAGTGGAGCTGGCATTATATCATCATATTCATCTACAAATAAGTTACCCAATATTTTTTCTAAACTGTAATCCATACAACATAATGAAACATCTCCATTAGGCAAAACTACATTGTGATATAAATGTTCAATACAACCACAAGTACTAGGTCCTTTTTGAGGTGTATGATTAACTCTATCTTTAATTTTATCTAAAGCGGGTTTAATTGTTGCTTCACCTATTAAATTACCTGCTCTATCCCAAAAATTAGGTATAACTGGATTAGGCCATAAATCTTTTACACAATCATGTGGTTCACCCATACTCATTACATAAAATGCCTGTATATCATTTTCATATTCTTTGAATTTCTCAAATACTTTATATAATCTATTATTTAAGGGATGTTCAGCAATTCTTTCAGCATCTGGTATATGTAAACAGAAACCACCATTTGGACCTTTAGTCCAAGGTATATCTTTAACTGCTTCAACATCATCTAATTTCATTCCTACTCCTGTTGAAAATGCTGATAAAGGATGACCTTTATAGTTAGCATACTGCATCATTTTAGTACATTCTTGGTTTAACCAAGGTTCAGTAAATCCTGAAAAAGTAACTCTAACATCTTTAGGTAATTTATCACATATCTGAATAAATCTAGCTAATGATAATGTTTTAGGTTGACCTTTATGGGCATGATAAATCTTTTCTAATGTTCTTTGGGGACAAAAAGCACAATTTACAACACAACCCTTAGGTGAGATAGAAGTTGTAAATTCCATAGTAGGCCATTTCGTCGTTTTCCAGTAATCTCTTTTCTGTATCATATCGTTCAATATACGAAGGTTTATTTATATATCAAAGGAAGATAATGCATTTAGATGGGGGTTTAAATCTAAACTCCATTCTAAATCATTAAAAAATCCTTCTAATTTGTTTAATAAAATTGATTCAAATACTTTCTGTCTATCGGCATACATATCTAAAAAGTTTTGAATTTTATTAGGCATATCATAATCAAAGAAAGCTAATGCTTCTATTTTATATGGGTTATCTTTTAAATAAATCCATTTAACTTTATCTGATTGAGTAATTAAATTATGTTTTCTATCTAATTGCCATAGTTTTAATAAATCATTGTAACGAATAGCTGCTCTAACTGGTGCAGGTGCTCCTTTTAATATTTCAGTAAACATTTCACCTGCTCTTGCTTTAGTACCTGAGTACTTATCTAGTTTTTTTACTGATGTTGGGTTGCCCAACTTGGTAAGTGGGATTTCACCTCCTAATATTTGTTTTTTAAATACTTTAATTTGTTCTAATATATTATCTTTTTCACCACCTTTTAATACCTGTTGGAGTATATCATTAAAGAAATCTCCTAGTATAGGTGGAAAATTTGCTTTCATAAACTCCAAACCTTTAATGTCTAGTGTTTCTTTTTCAATACCTTCTTGTTTAGTAATCCACTGTGCATAACGTCTAGTTGCTCTAAAATAAGCAGCACGAATAACACATTCAGTTTTCATTTCAAGTCTATGATCAGTAACATTAAATGCTTCACGTGCTAATCTATCATAATCTTCATTAATAATACTCTCGTATTTCTTTGCTACTCTTTCAAGTATATCGTCTTTTTTCTTATCATCAAACGATTCAAAGTTAGGATATAAATGCTTTAATATAGGTTCGGCATTAAAGTAATTAGAATCTGTGTCAACATAAGCACAATAGTTCTCATCTTCTTTATCACATATCCACCAAGGAGTATCTTCTATATGTTTCATATTGATTTAGCTATTAATTTTTTAAATTTAGATGTTGACCAACCATGACTTCTATCTAAGTAATGAATAGGTATTTTTAAAGTATCACCAGTAAATGGCTTATTGATATAATCATCACCTAAAAATCTAATATCAAATTCACCCATTTTAATTAAATCAAATAATTGTTCTTCATATGTGTATCTAATTACATCATCAACATATCTTATACTTAATAATAATTCTTTACGTTCATCTGAAGATAAGATAGGTTTAAGTTTATTTGGTCGTTCAATTGATGGGTCAGTATGAAGTAACACTACAAGGCAATCACATTTACCCTTTGCTTCTTTTAACATTTGAACATACCCTGGATGGTATACATCAAAATTCCCTGCTATTACTCCTTTTATCATCTATATTCTTTTACGTCTTTAAACTCTGACCCTGATATAATATTAATATCGTTCTTTAATTGGTTCCTTACTTCATTGTATTTAAATATCATCCTTGAGGATTTTCTAAATTCTTTATCACTAATATTTTTAACCCTAACCTGATTTTCAAGATCCCATAATATACGATTTACTTTTGCTAACTCCAAAAATAATACCTTAATTTCTTTACCATTTTTAGTAAATAAATCTATAACACCAGGATTTAAAAGTAAAAATTCTTTTTCAACATTAGCTATATTTTCAGCATTAGTCATATTCAATTTCTTAATTTCTAGAATTGAAATTCTATCTAATAATTCCCCATTTGATACTTCTATTTTCATTTAAAATGTTCTTTCTCCTGGTAAGGGTGGTACAGTTTTTGGTTTATCTCCATTTGAATCTAAATCTGTTCTTTCATCTAAAACAATTTTATAAGTAATACCTTTAACCTTAAATCTAAAAACACCTTGTTTTAAACATTTTCTAAATAAATTTTCTTGGGTTTCAGACCAAGTTTCACTTATTTTAATAAGCTCATCTTTAGAAATAGGTTTAGTATCTGCATAAATAGTCATATTACTTCTTATAGATTGTTTTTTTAATGTCATAGTTTAAGTTTAAGTTATTAGCCTGTATGATCTCTACCTAATATAGGCATTTGATCCATTGTATTAAATCTTTCTTCTTCTATAGAGCCGGTTTCAAATATAATAGGTTTTACTATATCAATTTCATCCGAAGTATCTATATTTAAATCTAATTTAATTTCGTTTTTAATTACTTTATTCATGTGCCTATTAGCACATAATGCTGATTCTTGTATTATTCTTTGTCCTGATAATGTAATAGCTTCTGATAATATTACATTACCATATCTAAAACTACCTAATGCTGTTGCTCCATATAAACTATTAAGCAAAATTTTCATTGTATATTGCATTAAATAATTATATTCACCCTTTACTGTGTCTTTAGCTTGATAAGCAGCTTTCATACGTCCTTTATAAATAACACGTTCTTCAAACCATTTTTTAAGAATTGTAGATAATACTGACTCTCTATTTGTTTCAAAAAATACACCATTAGCTGATATAGCTAAGTTATTTTCTTCAATCATTTGAATTAATTTTCTTACAGGCACATATGCTTGTCTACGATTTTTATTTTCAACAAGTAATTCTTCTTCAGGATCACGTTCTTTTAAGTCGTTAAGACCCAATCTATTATTACGGTCATCTGCATCTATAATGCGACCCTTGAGGGTTTCTTTACCTATGTTAATTGACATTATTATAGATGGATACAGCGATGTTAAATCCTCATCAAACATATACTTGTACAAACCTGCTTTAGGACAAAATAAATAACCCCCAGCATAATTTTTCTTATGAATTGGGTGTTCATCTCTTCTAGGTGGTATAATTCCTTGGGAAAGTAAATAGGCTGAAATAGCACCATCTTGTGATACAGTATTAGCATAAACTTCACTATAATTATGTTTACCTTTATGTGATAAATTTTTAGTTAAAGCAATATATTGTAACTTTTCGTCTAATTTTTGAAGTATTTCAACATCAACGAAGTTATACTGGATAAACTTATGAATGTCAGTTTCAAATAGTTGATCTAAATTACCTTCATATTCAACTTTACCCATACCAACATATTTCTCACCAATAGCATCTAATTTCCAACTTGGTTCATCTTTCCAACTATACTTTTTATGTAAACGAATATAATCAAGTGATTCAACTCCTACAATTTCTACAAACTGGTTACGTTTATACCAATATGAATTTCCTTTTTTACAATTTACTACACCAATTGGAGATAAATGATCTGCAAATTCCTTACCTATAGTATTACACATTCTATAATATAAATAAGGAATATCAAAATAATCACTATTATAACCTATTAAAATATCAGGATCCATATCCCTTACTTTTTCAATAAATAAACCTAGTAATTCATTTTCTGTTCTACAAGGTATAATTTCCTTGTTTTTAGCTTTAGTATGTTTCAGTTGGTTTTTTCTATCAAGAATTAAAATATGCCAAGTATCAGGTGTTTTATCCCACCAAGCAATTGAAGTAATAGGCATTGGTGCACTTTCAATATAATCCTCTGTTAATGCCCCTCCAATTTCACACTCAATATCAAAAAATACTTCTCTATGTCCTGTAGAAGGGGTATCATCAATACCATATCTTTCAATTAGGAATTTTTGATATGGTTTCATATCATGGAAGTGAATATTTGGAGTATTCTTATCCCATTTATAAGTTTTACTTAGTTTTTCACCATTTATACCAGTAAACTTACCATTGTCATCTTGTACATAAGCTGGGTTCCACCATTCTATTTCGTCATAACCTGCTTCGTCCCAAAGATGTATTTTAAATTTATTTTTTCCTAAACTTTTTGCAAAACATTTTTTATAACTCATTCGGGTCTTATTGTTGATAATATTTCCATTAAATCTTCTACTTCAAACTTACATAACTGTCCTTCACATAAATCTTGACAGCACTTATCTGTATTAAGGTAAATAAATTCTAATGATTTATCAACCTTTTCCCATTGTTCTTTAGATAATTGTTTCTGACTCATAAAATTTTTCTAACTCATCATCACTAAAAAACTGACTTAGATCTGGTCTATAATAGTTAATATTTTTCATTACTTTTTTGTCCCTAGATCTATAGACAATATACCGTCCTTCCTCAAGTTTTTCAAAATGGCAGGCCTCACCTTGTTCCTTACTTCTTTGGCTGACGGTCTGTAGGGCCTCTTCTTCAGTTTTGCAAGCTTTAGACATATTAGATCCTTGTACTTCGAGATACGCTGGCCATATCTTATTCTTAAGACCATGTAACATAGTACCGTTCCCAATGGAAACATAAGCAATGTCGCACAAAGCGTCCAAAACTTCCACAATGTCGCCTCGTTCGCAAGCTTCTCTATATTCTTCAAGTTCTTCAAGGATGAAATCGTATACAAATTTCCACTCTTTTTTTTCGGGTATTGTTGGTTCATAATTGTTTGGTTTACCAAATGTTTCGTTAAATTGTTCTACTTCAGATACAAATGGGACATAAGAATCTACTTCTTGTCCATCTAATTCTGCAAATAATGCTAACTGCTTACTCATCTTTTTTATTATTTAATTTATTTTGAAATTTCATAAATGATCCTTCTTTATCATTTGTCATACCTGCAATATAATGAGAACCTTCTCGTTTGTCAAGTTCTGTATTAACAGCATCTTGAAGAGCAGCAAATTCTAAAAATTCATCACTTTTATAATATTCTTCTAATTCATCCCTTTGTTTTTTAGCATCATTAGCTAAATAATCTTGAATTGGAAGTGAATCTTTAGTTTCCCAAGGATAAATTAACCACTCATCTCCCTCATGTATTTCAGACCACATAGTAGGTTGGAAACAAGATGTATGTGGTTTGTAATGTAATACTGCTGTGTAAACTCCAGGACCTTTTTCTAATGTAACTCCTGTATCACATATATCATCAACTACTAGTGTATTTTTACCTACTGCTTGTACATAAGGCAAACCTAATTTATGTGAAATTAATACTGCTGGTATTAATCCTCCCCTAGCTATACCATGTACTGAATCTATATTAATCTGATCAAATCTAATTTTATTACATAAGTCATTTACTGCATTTTCAACATCATCCCAACTTAAATACATTTTTTGGTTTGTTTTTACTGCCATATCTCTTATATATTATGTCCTCCGTTATTAATTTTTAAACTATCAAAAAACTCTTTACGAGCTAAATTATCATTATCTTTAAATACACCTGATGCTTTTGTTGTTACCATTGCTGCTCCTTGATGTTTAACTCCTCTACAACTAACACAGTTATGTGTTCCAACTATAGTAACAATTACACCCTTATTACCTTCTGTTATTTTATCTACAGCATTATGAATAGCTGATGTTAATTGTTCTTGTATTGCTCCTCTTCTACCAAATAATTCTACAATTCTATTTAATTTTGATAGACCAATTACTCTACCTTCATCTCCTGCTATATACCCAATATGAACAACTCCTCCAATTGTTTGGTGATGATGAGAACACATTGATGTTAATGGAATATTTCTTTCAATAACAATACCATCATAACCATCTGATGGGAAAGATGTTATAGGAGACATTTCAGTATATCTACCTGCCCATAAATCATTTACATAAGCTTTAGCTACACGTTTAGGTGTTTCTGCGGAATTTGGATCTTTTCTCCAATCGCATTTTAATTCATCTAAAAACAGACCAAATTTATGGGCTGCTTTTTCTATCATATCTAATTTTTGTGCATCGTTAAAAGGAAATCCTGGTGCGACACCATTCGCAAATCCCTCTTGTACGACTTCTAATTCTTGGTGTAATTTTCTACGGTTGCTCATTTATATAACTTTCTAATTTATCTATTAATACTAATACTTCATCTGGTTCCATTGTTATGGCACAACAGACGTTTACATTTTCTTTTACTTCATCTAATATACGAAGGGCCTCTTGCTTATCCACTATACTTCGCGTTGATCTTGAAACGCAATAATATGGGGTCTCCAAGTCATCCTATAACCATTATCTCTAACCCAATCAAATAATATAGGATAAGATTTAAATAATGCTTCTCTCGAATCTCCTGCAGGCATAAACCATACTTTTTCAGATTTAACACCTAGTTGGGCTATACAATCCATTATTTCAGCTAATGCATCTTGATCTTTACCATCCCATACTGGTTTAATATGGTAATCTGAATGATAAGCTATTGATTGTTTAATTGCATCATAATTAAGTCTTAACTTATTATGTTGTTTAATCATCCTTTCATCTGTTTCTTTACCCTGAGGTGTTAAAACACCCACAACGGGAACTGAATTAGAAAACTTAGGGCTAATAGATAGCAAATTAATAGGGTAATCTGTGGGTAAGAAGTGACTACCTTCAGTTTCGATAGTAATGAATATATCATTTTCATGTGCAAAGTGTGTTAATTCGTTTACTAAAGCAGCATGCATCGTAGGTGAACCTCCAGTTAACATCATTTCTTTTATATGAGGATTTTTCTCATACATTGCAATAATGTCTTTAAAGTTGAAATGACCTTTTTCTGGATGGATACTTGTGTACCAACTATCACACCATCCACCTTCACCGAAATAACATCTGTGAGTACATCCTGTTGTTCTAATTACTACTGTGGGGTATCCTGCTCTAGATCCTTCTGATTGTACTGCAGTGTAGATTTCTACAATCGGGAGGTTTTTTTCGTAGTCCTCAATACGTTTTAATTGCTTGTGCATATTTTGTTAATTTTTTTGAGTGGTTTTTCATTCACTATTATCTAAAACTATTCGCTGTAATAAGCAGCATTTTTACCGTGTTCTGCAAACTTAACCTTGGTAACTTTTACTCTACCTTCAGTTTCTTTTTTTACAAATACATTTAATTTAGTATAAATATATTCAGCAAATTTTTCTGCACCAGTAGCAGGTATAATTCTTACCTGAGCTACACCAGCAGCATCCATTTGTTTAAATGCTTGTAATTCTGGATCATCTTCTGCTATAATCATAGTATGATCAAACATATAATCCATCCAAGCTTTAGGAGACATACCATCAATTTGAGTTTTAG
>JAAHTG010000509.1_pt2 | contig 27386 bp, 18 predicted proteins | sample 6116081 | NCBI WGS metagenome assembly JAAHTG01 (sample SAMN13939989, study PRJNA603662) | sponge metagenome | isolation source: marine sponge | host: Mycale hentscheli | place: New Zealand | collected 2005 | reverse complement strand
CTTATACAGTTGCTCCACAAAACTGGTGGAAACTAAATGCAGATTCTGTTTATACACCTAGTGTATCTAAGTATCCAACAGCTTTAAATTTCGCTGGTAGCAGCTACATAATATCAAGCAGCTCCGTTATAACTGGTAATTCAGACAGAACCGTGTCAGTATGGGCTAAAACACCTAACTACGTATCAAAAAAAGCAATATTTAGCTTAGGCGATACAACAGGTAGTGGTTCAACAACTAAGTTTGCGATAAGAATAAATGGTACTGATGACATACAAATCGCTTCTAAAGGGTATGATTTTTTATTTTCTAACACAGGTATAATAGTTACAGATAATAATTGGCATCATTTTGCAGCTACATATAGCTACTCTGGTTCGACGGCTTATTTTAAGTTGTATATAGATGGTAATTATATAGGTGAACAAACTGGCTCATTGCAATTAAACACATCAGCTGGATTTAGTATAGCAACTTGGGGTTATGGTTCAAATAGAGATTTTTTTAATGGAGATATTTCAAATGCTGTAGTTTATAATTCTGAGTTGACAGCTACACAAATATCAACTTTATTTAACTTTGGTACTCCAGAAACAACTCCTTCTTTCGATCCTGTAGCTTGGTGGAAACTAGATGATCAAAATGCAATAACAGATTCCTCTGGTAATGGACATACAGGAACTAACAATGGTGCAACTAATTCTTCAGGTGGAGTAGCTTATGTCCCATCTTGGAAAATACCAAGTGCATTACCTATTGCAACGCCTAATTATACAACGGCTTTAGATTTTGATGGAAGTAGTAATTATATAAGGGTAGACAACTTTTCTAGCGTATCAAGCTCTTTTAGCGTTTCTTTATGGTTTAATTTAGGAACATCTGCTTTGGCACAAATGAATTTTTTAGAGTTAATGAACCCTTCTACTGCCAACTTTAATCAAAGAATATTTATAACTAATACAGGCACAATAATTGTTAGTCAAAACTCAGGCAACGGTGGAGCAGCGCAATTGTCTACATCTGGAATAAATGATGGTAAGTGGCATCATCTTTACGCTACTATAAGTAGTAATGGGTCTATAAAAGTTATTTTAGACAATAACTTAACCGCATCTGGCTCTTCTTCTCAGTCATTTTCTTCAACTCCTAATAAGGTAAATATAGGTATTAATTTTTATGACCCAAATGACCCTGCAGCAAAAAGACAATACTTTTTAGGTCAAATGTCAAATGTTGCGGTTTATAATTCTGTTCTTACAGATTCACAAGTTTCAACTCTATATAATGGCGGAACACCTGAAACAGCTATTAGCTTTTCTCCAGTTAGTTGGTGGAAATTAGATACTGGAGGTTCTACAATAACAGATTATGGATCTGGTGGAAATAATGGAACTAACAACGGAGCTGCACTAGTATCTTCAGACGTTATAACTCCTCAACCAGTAAATGGAGTAAGTACAACTTTACCAAGTACAGCTTTACAACAAAGTGATTTACAATTTGATTCACCTTATAGTAACTATAGTTTAAGTTTTGATGGAAGTGATTATATAGATACTGGTGAAAGCATACTTCACTCATCAAGTGTTACTAAATTCACTATATCTACTTGGATAAAAGTAACAAATATTAATAATCCTTTTGGCGTTATAATAGGAGATGCTCCTGGAACGGACCCTACTAACGGAGGTTTTTGGCTAGCTTATGACGATAGAAATAGCACTCATAGTCCAGTTGAAGGAATATCTTACAATATTAAAACAAGTGCCGGTTTTCAAAGAGGTAAATCAAGTAACAATGTTATTTCTGCTAATGTTTGGACACATATAGCCCTTGTATTAGATGGGCAAGCAACTTTATATGTAAATGGAGTTTCTTCAACTAATAGAACTATAGACAATAGTGGAACTTTATCAACTCAATCTAATGAATTAATTATAGCAAGTGATGATACTAATTCTTACGGCTTTATAGGGAAAATTGATGAAACTTCTATATTTAATTATAGTTTGTCAGAAGCGCAAGTATTAGAAATACACAATAATGGTAAACCTAGTAATTTAGATAACTTCTCTGGAACTGCACCTATTTCTTGGTGGAGACTTGGTGAAAATGCTTATTTTGATAACAACTCATTCACTGTACCTAACTCAATTGCTGAAGCACCTAATGGTATTGGCTCTGGTACTGTTACTTCAATGCTATCAGCTGATGCACCTGGAACTTACGCTAATGGTATAGGAGATGGTTTAGCTATCACAGATCGTGTAGGAGACGCTCCTTTATCCGTTGCTAACTCACAGAGTTATAATATGATTCCAGATGATAAAATACCTTATGTACCTGGATATGTTGGAAATCAAATAAGTAATACTTATTCGATGACATTTGATGGGGTAAATGATTATTTTAACACAAGTTTTAGTGGTTTAAATGGAGTTTCAGAGGCAACTATTTCAATATGGGCAAAAACAAGCAATGTTACTTTAGGACGTTTTATGTATGGAAATAGAGATTCATCAAGCCCATTCAATGGTCTTGCTTGTCAAACTTGGACAGATGGTTTAATTTATTTTTATGTGGATTCTGGATCTTCCTTGAACTTTAATATGGCATCTTATGGTATTCAAAATAATAAATGGTTTAATATTGTTTTTGTTTATAATGGCTCAGGATCAAATAACTCAGAAAAAGTTAAAATATATGTAGACAGCAATATTGTAAGTTATGGTATAAGTGGTAATTTTCCTTTAAGTTTACAGACTACTTCAAATCCTTTAACTATAGGTCTTGATCAAGCCGCAAACTCTTATTGGAACGGTCAAATAGACGAAGTAGCAATATTCGATGAAGCATTAACAGCTGATCAAGTTAAATTTGATTTATACGAGCCAACAGCACTTGTAGGTGGAGTTGAAAAAACAGCAGATATAGAAAATAATACTAACCTACCAACGCCAGTGGCTTGGTACAGAATGGGAGATTAATATGAGTACAAAATTTTTAAATCCAGGCTGGCGAATGCCAAGAAATGCTAATCAGAGTAAGCAAAGTAACTATTCTATGGACTTTGATGGCGGTAGTAGTTGGATAACTGTACCGACTAATGACTCTTTTGCTTTCGGTACTGGAGGATTTACTATTAGCTCTTGGGTAAATTTTCCAACTGACTCAGGTCAAGAAATGATATTAGAGTTTCGTTCTGGTGGTTACAAGTTATGGAAGCAAGCAGATGAAACTATTTTATGGAATAAAGGCAGTTTATTTGTGCAAACTACAACTTCGCTTTCTTTAAACACTTGGTATTTAGTAACAGTTTTAAACACAGGTTCAAGCACATCGATTTACATAGATGGAAATTTAGATAGTTCAGTTGTTTCTGATACTGCAAGCTATTCAGCTTCAAATCTTTATATTGGTAAATTTGAGTATGGCGGTTATGCTTATAGAGGTAAAATGGGTGCTGTATCTATTTTTAACTACCCTCTTTCTTCAAGCCAAATAACAACTCTTTATGGTGATTCAACTAATGGTCCAGGCAACCCAATGGCTTTGCCAAGTCCACCTATCGCTTATTATCCTTTAGGTACATCTGCTTGGAATGGACAGTATTTAGCTGAAAACAACGCTATTGGAGATTATGTTTTTGATTTTGATGGAAACAATGCACAAAGTGTTAATTGTGGAAATGATAATTCTTTGCAAGCTACAACAGTTTTAACACTTTCAGCGTGGATTAAATATACTACAGATGACACAAATTTTAGATACGTTTTAACAAGAAGAGATTTCAATGACACTAATTATATGTTGTATTTAAATAATACAACAGGAAGTAAAACATTAAAATTTTGTTCTAACGGTTGTGCTACAAGTAGTGGTTCGGTAACTTATAATCAATGGCATCACGTAGCTGTAACAGTAAATGGCACAAGTGTTTCTTTTTATATAGATGGACAACCAGCAGGAACATCAACAATAACTGGTATAAATTCTTTTGCTGATAAAAATTTTATTATAGGAGATGTTTCTTATTCTACAACTTATGAATTTGCTGGGTTAATTAGTAACCCTAAAATGTTTAACACAGCACTATCATCAACAGATGTAGAAACTCTTTATAACTACGGCTCACCAATACAAACTTTAGCTAATATACCTCAAAGCTCTAATCTAAAAGCTTGGTATAAACTCGATGCAAGTGAGATTTATAATAGTACAAGTACAGAGTGGGAGGTTAGTGATGCAACAGCTACTATAAAAAATACAATACTAGACCCTAAAAACTCAAGTCCAAGACCTTATTATGAAGAAAATAACGGTGGAAATTTATTACCCTTAACGGGTACAGCAGGTCAGTCTATTACGATTTCTTTTTGGTATTATGCTAGTGGTAATGCTGACAATATTATTTTTAGTAGAATTGAAAATTCTGCTTATTGGTTTGGAAAACAATCTACTAATAATCTTAGATTTTTATTTACAAATAATAGCGGTTGGACTTTAGGTCCAAGTGTACCTAGAGACCAATGGAATCATATTGTTTTAACTGTAACAGAAAGCGGAACAAGCGCTGGAAGAACTGTTAAATTTTATGTAAATGGTGGATCTCCTACTACTGTAACTGATCCTTCTAGTAATTTGGCTAATTGGAGTGGTTTGTCACAGAAAAACACTTTTGGGGCAGGTAGTTATGGTTCAACTAATGTAGATGTTTTATCAAGTAATTACATATATTACAATACAGCTTTGTTAGATTCTGAAGTTGCTAATTTATATAATTCTTTTTCACCAGACTCTGAAAACACTCCAACTGTTCAACCTGCTTTAAGTAACTTCCCTAAAAATTCAAATATAACAGGTTGGTTTAAGAGCGATGGCTTAGATTCGAGTGGTGAAGGAAATAATGCAAGTAGTGTAGGTAATATTCTTATTGGTCCAGCAGTATCTCTGCTTAATGGCACGACTACAGGAATGTCTCAAGCAAACCTTATTCAAAGTGACTTACAAACAGTTGCGCCTTATAGTAAATATGCTTTATCTTTTGATGGAATTCTCGACACGGTATTACTTGGAAACGCTCCAATAGTTACAGGAGTTTTTACTATATCAATATGGATTAAAAGAACTTCTACATCATCTCCAGAGTCTGCAGTTACACAAAGTCTTATTTCTAAAGATGATATTGGTTCAAATAGAGTTTATAGTATGTTTTTAAGCACTAGCACTGGTTTTTTGTCTTTTTGGGTAAGTAGCACGGGATCATACGATTCAACTCATAGAATAAACACTTCAACAGCCATTAACGATACAGAGTGGCACAATATAGTTTTTATAAACAACGGTAACAATATTAATAATCAAGTCTATGTGGATGGAGCAGAAGCAAGTTATACTGACCAAGGAACAGGTGTAAGTAGTTTGCATTATTCAACTATAAATTCAACAGCTTGTGGTAACGATTATTACGCTCCTGTTAATGCTTATTGCTCAATGTCTAATATATCAATGTGGACAAGTGCATTTTCACCTTCTCAAGTAATAGAAATTTATAATGAAGGTCTTCCTAGCAACTTAAACTCTCATTCAGCCGTAAGCTCACTTGCTTCTTGGTGGCAATTAGGTGAAAATAGTTCTTTTGATGGAAGTAACTGGACCTGCATAAACGAAGTAGCGTCTAATAATGGGCAGACTAGAAGTGTGCCAGTAAGTGCTTTAACAAACGGTGTAGGTACAACAGCTAATGGAGTATCCACCGGAATGTCAGAAGGTAGTTTAATAGGTGAAGCGCCATATAGTACAGGAAATGCAATATCAAGTGGTATGCCAGTAACAGCTAGAGGAACAGATGTACCGTAAAAAAGAATTAAAACAAGTAAATATATAAATAACAAGTAATTAACAAATAACAATTAAACAATGGCAACAACTTATGTAGTAATTAACTTATCTGATACAAACGCTGTTTTGTTCAGTCAAGTGAATCAGTCTTCTGCTCAAACAATGAGAAGAAACGTAGCTAACACAGAGGGTGTTTTGTCTTTTCAGGTAGAGCCTAGCTTTATTACAAACGGTTCGTTGACACCTGTTGGGACTTATACTCATGAAGAGATATTAGTCTTATTAGCTACTCCAGAATGGACACCTGCTGAACCAGGACCAGGAGAATAAATAAAAACAAACAATTAAATTAAATCAAATGAAAATTAAAGAAGAAGAATTATTATTAATTCAAGAGCAACAAAAACAGCTTAACGAGCTTGTTCATAACATCGGATTATTAGAAAGCCAAAAGCATGGATTACTTCATGAAATAGCTGGAGCTAATAAAGAAATAGAAGATTACAAAGAGGTTTTAGAAGCTGAGTATGGTGCTATCAATATTAATGTTGAAGATGGTACTTATACTAAGATAGAGGAAGATGTCGAAAGTAATAAGGAAGATTAGTATAGGTTCTGACTACAAGAACGATGCAATGCATTATTCAACTGGTCAGGAAGTATATGGTGGACATACTATTAGTGATATTCTTTTTGAAGATCAAGATCAGTCATATAATATTTTTATAACTAAAAATAATGAAGTCTTGCCTTGGAAGAAGTTTAACGCTAATATGGCAATATCTGTAGAGTACGATTTAAAGTACTAATGAAAAGCTTATATAGTTTCATTGTTAAACCCCTAGACGAAAGGTATGACAATATTAGAAAAGTTGAAGAAAAAGAGCTTATTATTAATACAAGTATTGAAAACCATAGGTTTGTTAGTAAAAAAGCTGCTGTTGTATCTACTCCAGCGGCTTACACCTCAAAGATAAAAGTAGGTGATGAGCTTTATGTACATCACAATATATTTAGAAGATGGTATAATATGAAAGGTGAAGAAAAAAACTCTTCAACTTTTTTTAAAGATGATTTATATTTTGTTTCACCAGAACAAATATATATGTATAATCTTAAACCACATTTAGATTATTGTTTTGTAAAACCACTTAAAAACCAAAACTTATTAGAGAACAGGAAAGAGCAACCTAACGTTGGTATAATGAAATATAGTAATAGTTCATTAGAAGCGCTAGGAATCACTCCTGGAACACTTATTACGTTTACCCCAAATTCTGAGTTTGAATTTATAATAGATGGTGAACGACTTTATTGTATGAAATCAAATGATATAGCTTTAACTCATGAATACCAAGGAAACGAAGAAGAAAATAATCCAAGCTGGGCAAAAAGCAGTTGAGGAACTTATAAAGGTAGCAAAAGAAAAGATTGTAGACTCAGACGACGATGTAAGCGCTGATAGATTAAAGAATGCTGCCGCTACTAAAAAGCTAGCTATATTTGATGCTTTTGAAATACTTAATCGTATTCAACAAGAAGAAGATATACTAAATGAAAAGCCAAAGGATGTTAAAGAGCAAAAGTCTTTTAGAGGTTTTGCAGAAGGGAGAAGTAAGTGAGTTACGAACAAGCACTTTGGAAAGAAATTAAGGACGTTGTAAATCCTAAGATATTAGCTAAAAACAATAGATTTAAAAAATGGGAGTATGGTTATAACTCTGATTATGATTTTATAGTAATAAGTAAAACTGGAAAAATTGGACAAATCATTGAAATACAGAATCTCAGGATTGCTTTACCAGCAGCAGATAAACCGTTTAAACGAAGCGAAAAGAAAGCGGAGCAATACTGGGAAAGACAAGACTACCCAAAAGAATTAAGTAGAATTAAAAGTAGATTTGACTGGGAAGAATACCCGTCAGACTTTAAAGAAGAATGGTATGATTACATCGATGAAGAATTCAAAAGGCGAGAAAATGGTTATTGGTTTTACAATAACGGTTTGGCTAACTACATTACTGGCACTCATTATATGTACCTCCAATGGTCAAAAATCGACGTTGGCGCACCAGACTATAGAGAATCAAACAGACTCTTCTTTATATTTTGGGAAGCATGTAAGGCAGATGCCAGATGTTACGGAATGTGCTATCTTAAAAACAGACGATCTGGATTCTCTTTCATGTCATCAGCGGAACTTGTTAATCAAGCAACTATTTCTTCAGATTGTAGATTCGGTATATTATCCAAGTCTGGAGCTGATGCCAAAAAAATGTTTACAGATAAAGTTGTCCCAATATCCGTTAATTACCCTTTCTTCTTCAAGCCAATACAAGACGGTATGGACAGACCTAAAACTGAATTGGCTTATAGAGTACCAGCATCAAAGCTTACTAGAAGAAAACTTGAGTCTAATGAGCAACTTAGAGAACTAGAAGGACTTGATACAACTATTGACTGGAAAAACACAGGTGATAACTCTTATGATGGTGAAAAGCTAAAAATACTAGCTCATGATGAAAGCGGTAAATGGGAGAGACCTGACAACATATTAAATAACTGGAGAGTTACAAAAACTACATTAAGACTAGGATCAAGAATCGTAGGTAAGTGTATGATGGGCTCAACTTCAAATGCTTTAGATAAAGGTGGAGACAACTTCAAAAAACTTTACAACAATTCAGACGTTACTAAAAGAAATAGAAACGGACAAACATCTTCTGGCCTCTACTCTCTTTTCATCCCTATGGAATGGAACTACGAAGGATTCATGGATACTTTTGGACTTCCTGTCTTCACTAGACAAGAGAGTCCAGTCAAAGGAGTTGATGGTGAATCAATTACAATCGGAGTTATTGAGCACTGGGAAAACGAAGTCGATGGACTAAAGCAAGATTCCGACGGGTTAAATGAATATTACAGACAGTTTCCAAGAACTGAAGCTCATGCATTTAGAGATGAAACTAAAGATAGTTTATTTAATCTAACTAAGATATACGAGCAGATAGATTATAACGCAGAGTTAAATAACTCGACAGCGGTTACAACTGGTAGCTTTCAATGGCAAGATGGAATTAAAGATACGTCAGTTATTTTTGTACCAAATAATAATGGTAGATTTAATGTAAGTTGGATTCCATCTAAAAATTTACAAAACCGAGTGATACTTAATAATGGGGTTAAATCACCTGGTAATGAACATATTGGCGCGTTTGGGTTAGATAGTTATGATATATCAGGTACGGTAGATGGTAAAGGATCTAATGGCGCTTTACATGGATTAACAAAATTTAGCATGGAAGAAGTTCCTGCTAATCATTTTTTCTTAGAATATATATCAAGACCTCAAACAGCTGAGATATTCTTTGAAGATGTGTTAATGGCTTGTGTATTTTATGGCATGCCTATACTAGCTGAGAATAACAAACCTAGATTTTTATACTACTTAAAAAGAAGAGGTTATAGGGGTTTTTCTATGAATCGACCTGATAAAATATGGAACAAACTATCTACAACTGAAAAAGAAATAGGTGGAATACCTAATTCAAGCGAAGATATTAAGCAAGCACATGCTGCTGCTATTGAATCTTATATAGAAACATATGTAGGATTAAAACAAGATGATTATGGAGACATGTATCATCAAAAGACATTAGAAGACTGGGCTAAGTTCAATATAAACAATAGAACAAAGCACGATGCTTCAATAAGCTCAGGTTTAGCTATTATGGCTTGTAATAAGAATTTATACAAACCAGTAGCTGATAGATCTTTAAAAAGTATTAACCTAGGTATTAAAAGATATAATAACAAAGGAAATTTTTCACAAATAATTAAATAAATGGTTGTAACTGATAGTAATAGTATTTTCCCAGACCAAGTTGTTCCTGATGAAGTAAAATCAAGCTATGACTATGGCATGCAAGTTGGCAAAGCTATAGAAGGTGAGTGGTTTAGTGGTACTAGAACTGGTTTAGGTAATAGATACTCTACTAACTTTAATAATTTTAGAAACCTAAGGCTTTATGCTAGAGGTGAGCAAGCTGTTCAGAAGTATAAAGACGAATTAGCTATAAATGGTGATTTATCTTATTTAAATCTAGACTGGAAGCCAGTTCCTGTAATACCTAAGTTTGTAGATATTGTCGTAAATGGTATGTCTGAAAAACTTTACGAAATAAAAGCTTACGCACAAGATCCTGAATCTATAAAATCAAGAACTGAGTATGCTAATAGAATATTAAGAGACATAGAGACAAAAGAATATCTAGACAACATACAAGGGGCTTTAGGCTTAAACCTGTATTCTACAGACAATCCTGAAGACTTGCCCCAAAACAAAGAGGAGCTAGAACTTCACATGCAGCTTGATTACAAGCAATCTGTTGAGATAGCTGAAGAAGAATTAATTAACAACACTTTAGATAGAAATAGATACGAGCTAACCAGAAGAAGAATTAATGAAGATTTAGTTATACTAGGTATAGGTTGTACTAAAACAAGCTTTAACAAAGCTGAAGGTATAACTGTAGACTACGTTGATCCATCTAGATTAGTTTATTCATACACTGAAGATCCTAACTTTGAAGATATATGGTATGTTGGTGAAGTTAAAAGAATTAGTTTATCAGATCTTAAACAAGAATTTCCAAATTTAACTCCTGAAGAGTTAGAAAAGATACAAAAATACCCTGGAAACAGTAATTACATATTTGACTGGAATGGTAGGGATGATAATAATAGCGTATATGTTTTATATTTTGAATATAAGACTTATAGTGAACAAGTGTTTAAGATTAAAGAAACATCTAGCGGTTTAGAAAAAGCACTAGAAAAACCAGATACATTTAATCCAAAACCTAACGACAACTTTGATAGAGTTTCTAGGTCAATTGAGGTATTGTATTCTGGAGCTAAAATACTAGGACATGAAAATCTTTTACAATGGGAGTTAGCTAGGAATATGACAAGACCTGAGTCTAACCTAGTTAAAGTAAATATGAATTACAACATATGTGCTCCTAAAATGTACAAAGGTAGAATAGAATCTTTAGTTAGTAGAATAACTGGTTTTGCTGACATGATTCAATTAACTCATTTAAAGTTGCAACAGGTAATGTCTAGAATAGTGCCTGATGGTATATATTTAGACGCGGACGGTTTAGCAGAAATAGATTTAGGCAGTGGAACAAGCTATAATCCACAAGAAGCATTAAACATGTACTTTCAAACTGGTAGTATCATAGGTAGGTCAATGACTCAAGATGGTGGTCAAAACCCTGGTAAAGTTCCCATACAAGAACTTTCTACTTCTAGCGGTATGAATAAGATACAAGGTCTTATACAAACTTATCAGTATTACCTACAAATGATAAGAGATGTAACCGGTCTTAATGAAGCTAGAGACGGAAGTACTCCTGCTAGCGACTCTCTAGTTGGACTACAAAAGTTAGCTATTGCTAATTCAAATACAGCGACTAGACATATTGTTCAAGCTAGTTTATATTTAACTCTTAGAACTTGTGAGAACATAGCTCTTAGAGTAGGAGATTGCTTAGAGTTTGATTTAACTAAAGATGCTTTAAAGTCAAGTATAAGTTCTTATAACGTAGGAACGCTCGAGGATATATATAACCTGCATCTATACGACTTTGGTATATTCTTGGATCTAGTACCTGACGAAGAAGAAAAAGCTCAACTAGAGCAAAATATTCAAGTAGCTTTACAAGGTGGACAAATATTCTTAGAAGATGCTATAGACATTAGACAAGTTAATAACTTAAAACTTGCTAATCAATTGTTAAAACAAAGAAGAAAGCAAAAACAACAACAAGATCAAGAAGCTCAACAGTCTAACATAAAAGCACAAGCTGCTGCTCAAGCTGAGACAGCTGAAAGAACAGCAATGGCAGAAGTGCAAAAGCAAGAGGCGTTAGCACAGACTACTTTGTCAATTGAACAAGGTAAATCACAGTTCGAAATACAAAGAATGGAAAGAGAAGCTGAAATTAAAAGACAATTAATGCAAATTGAATTTGACTTTAATATACAGCTAACTCAAGCTAAAGGTGAAGCTGAAAGAAACAAGGAGAATTTTGTAGAAGATCGTAAAGATAAACGAGCTAAACTTATAGGTACTCAACAGAGTCAAATGATAGATCAAAAGAAAAATGATTTATTACCAACAAATTTTGAATCCGCAGGTAATGACAATCTTGGTGGATTTGGATTAGAGCAATTTGCTCCACAATAATTTTTTATTAACTATTATATTATATTATGTCAAAACAAGTAGAAAAGGGTCCTCCCGCTGACGAAGGTAAGGAAGGCTTAAAATTAAAGAAAAAAATAGGTAGACCAAAAAAACTAAATAAGGTCACTAAACCAGTAAAACTAGATTTAAGTAAAAAACAAGAGGATGCCGTTCAAGAGCCAGAAACAAAGAAAGTTGTGCTACAGCCTAATGAGGCGAAAGAAGAACAAAAGCTGGAACTGCAAGAAGTGGGAAAAACACACGAAGAGCAAGAACCTTCCAAAGAAAGTGTAAGCCCAGTATCTGAAATAACTGAAGAAGAAGTTAAACAAGAAACTAAAGTTGTAGAACAAGAACTAAAAGAAGCTATAAGAGATGAAAAAGTAACAGGGAAACCTTTACCAGAAAACATCGAAAAATTAGTTTCATTTATGGAAGAAACAGGTGGTGATATTAATGATTATGTTAGATTAAATGCAGATTATACTAATATCAATGAGGATGTTTTACTTAGAGAATATTACAAACAGACTAAACCACATTTGGACAAAGAAGAAGTTGACTTTATATTAGAAGACAATTATTCTTGGGACGAAGATGTGGATGAAGAGCGAGCAATTAAAAAGAAAAAGCTAGCTTATAAAGAAGAAATTGCCAAAGCACGTGACTTTCTGGAGCAAACAAAGAGTAAATATTACGACGAGATCAAGTTGAGACCGGGCGTTACTCAAGAGCAACAGAGAGCAATGGACTTTTTCAATAGATATAACAAAGAGCAAGATGTAGCAACAAAGCAACATGCTGATTTTGAAAAACAAACTAATCAAATGTTCTCTGATGAATTCAAAGGTTTTGAATTTAATGTTGGAGAAAAAAGATTTAGATATGGAGTTTCAAACCCTCAGGAGGTTGCTAAGAGCCAATCAAACTTATCTCATTTTGTTAAGAAGTTCTTAAACGAAGATGGAAGTGTAAAGGATCATGTTGGTTATCATAAAGCTATTTATGCGGCAGAAAACGCGGATACTATAGCAAAACATTTTTATGAGCAAGGTAAAGCCGACGCTGTTAAAGATGTAGTTGCAAAATCTAAAAACATAAATGTAGAATCTAGGACGCCTGCGTCTGAAGGTGATGTATATGTTGGAGGATTTAAAGTAAAAGCTATTTCTGGTGTTGATAGCTCTAGGTTAAAAATAAAAACAACAAAAAAAATAAAACTTAAAAATTAATAAATTATGCCTGGATTTGAAACTAGTGGGAGTTTTCCTGCTCAAATTAAGCCTGCACAAAAAAGATTAGCACTTAACGACAATTACCTGGATTTTACAGGTGGTGCTAATGATTTTGCGCAACAATATCTACCTGAGCTTTACGAAGCGGAAGTAGAAAGATACGGAAACCGAACTTTAGGTGGTTTCTTGAGAATGGTAGGAGCTGAAATGCCTATGACTTCTGATCAAGTGATTTGGTCTGAACAAAATAGACTACACGTAGCATACAAGAACGCTGATACAGCTGCTGTATCTGGACAAGCTAACCAAATAAAAGTAACTTTAGATTTAGCTGCTGCTGCTCCTGGTGCTGATTCACCAAGTGGCGCTGTTAGAGTTGGACAATCTATATTGCTTTCTGATAGAGCTACAGGTTTAATAACTGCTAAAGCTTTAGTACAATCTATTGGTAACACATCTGGTACAAAGCAAGATATTTTGACTTGTTCATTATATGAGACTACTTATGCTGCTTTAGCTGCTGGTCTAAAGGGAGATGACATAGCTACATTGTTTGTATACGGTTCTGAGTTTGCTAAAGGTTCTACTGGAATGAATGGAACTATCCAGCCACAATTTTCTCAGTTTTCAAATTCACCAATTATTCTTAAAGATAACTTTGAGATTAATGGATCTGATACTGCTCAAATTGGCTGGGTTGAGGTTGCTACTGAAGAAGGAACTTCTGGATACTTATGGTATTTAAAGTCTGAATCTGAAACAAGATTACGTTTTGATGATTACTTAGAAATGTCTATGGTTGAATCAGTTAAATATAATACTACTGGTGGTAGAGCTGAAGAAGCTTTTGCTTACGGAAACTCTGGAGCTACTGTAGTTAAAGGATCTGAAGGTTTATTTGCTGCTATCGAAGATAGAGGTAATGTATATTCTGGATTTGCTTCACCCACCGCAGGTGGATCTGGTGCATTAGATGATTTTGATGACATTCTTAAGCAATTAGACAAGCAAGGAGCTATTGAAGAAAACATGCTTTTCTTATCTAGATCTACTGCTTTAGATTTTGACAATATGATAGCTGCTGTAAATGCTGGATATGCAACTGGCGCTTCTTACGGTCTATTTGACAACGAAGAAGATATGGCTCTTAATTTTGGATTTTCAGGATTTAGAAGAGGTTCTTATGACTTCTACAAAACTGACTGGAAATACTTAAACGACGCTACTACTAGAGGGTTAGATAACGCTATTGATGGTGTTATGGTTCCTGCTGGTACTACAACTGTTTATGACCAAATGATGGGTGTAAATATCAGACGTCCTTTCTTACATGTAAGATATAGAGCTTCTGAAACTGAAGACAGACGTTACAAGTCTTGGATCACTGGTTCTGTCGGTGGTGCTTATACTTCTGATCTTGATGCTATGAGAGTTAATTTCTTATCTGAAAGATGTTTAGTAACTCAAGCTGCTAACAACTTTGTATTATTCAAAGGAGCTTAATAGCTATTTAAAATAAAGGATCCCGCTTAGGCGGGGTCTTTTTTATTATTATATTATATTATATTATGGAAACAAAAGAAAAGAAAAATACAGCTAAAGCTGTAAAAACAGTTGAAAAAACTGTTGAAACTCCTAAAGTTAAAAAAGATACTTGGGAATATAAAGATAGAAACTACTATCTAATGGGGAATAAAAGCCCTTTAACTCATACTATACCTAGCAAGCACTCTGCTAGATATCCTTTAGTCTGGTTTGACTCAGAAAAAGGATATGAAAGAGAGTTGAGGTATGCTACTAATCAAAAATCAATATTTGTTGACGAACAAAAAGGCCAAGTAACTTTAAAACATATTGTTTTTGAGAATGGTCACTTAATGGTTTCTAAACAAAAAAGAAATTTACAAGAGTTTTTAGCTTGTCACCCACACAAGGGTTTGCTATTTGAAGAATTTGACGCTGTAGAGCAAGCTGAAGATCAGTATGATTATTTAGAATTAGAAATAGCTGCAATGAATATGGCTTATGACATGGACATTGGTAAAGCTGAAGCTATATTAAGAACAGAGATAGGCTCTGAAGTTAATAAACTAGCTTCTAAAGAACTAAAAAGAGATTTATTATTGTTTGCTAAAAGAAACCCAGGCTTATTTATAGATCTAGCAGAAGATGAAAACGTTGAACTTAGAAACATTGCTATTATATCAGTAGAATCAGGTATAGTTGAATTATCTAATGATCAAAGAAGTTTTTCATGGGCTAGTAACAATAAAAAATTAATGAAAATTCCTTTTGATGAAAATCCATACTCAGCAATGGCTGCTTGGTTTAAAACAGATGAAGGTGTTGAGGTTTATAACTCAATAATGAAAAAACTAAAATAAACAAGTGATTATAACTTAGGGTGGTTTACGCCACCCTTTTTTTTTAAAAAGATTAAAATGGCAATAAGCGTAAATAAAGTATATAAAACTGTATTACTTATACTAAATAAAGAACAAAGAGGTTATATGACACCTGAAGAGTTCAATAGAATAGGTACGCAAGTTCAAAGAGAAATCTTTGAAAAGTATTTTGAAGATTTAAATCAATACACTAGAATGCCACAAACTGATGTGGATTACGCTAATAGGTTAATGAACCTAAATGAAAAAATGAACATATTTAAAAGAGATGGTAATGCTACTTATGTTCCTGCTGACAATAATTTTACCTTACCAACAAGTACACACATAGTAGGATCTGTCACTTATGAAGATTCTAATAGATTACCGGTTGAAATGCAAAGAGTTGATAGGGGTGAGTTTTATAACTTAAGATTATCTCCATTAGTAACTCCAAGCGAACAATTTCCTATATACTTGTTTGAAAATAATAAGCTACAAGCATATCCAAATATTATAAATACCAAAGCCAACGCTGCTACTGCTAATGTAGCTGTTCAATACATAAAAGTTCCAGATGATATTAACTGGGCTTATACGGTAGGTAATTTAGGTCAATTTATTTTTAATGCAAGCACGCCTCCAACTATAGATTTTGAGTTACATAATTCTGAGTTTACAGAAGTTGTGTTATCTATACTTATGTATGCTGGTATAATAATAAGAGATCCTCAAATAGTTCAAGCTGCTGCGGGACAACTGCAAGCAGAAAGAGTAAATCAAAAACAATAATCAATGAGTTTAATTAATCAAACTAACGAAGAATATTACGCAGGTGAAAAAATGTTTGCTGTAACGGCTGCGCCTCAAACTGTTTTTGAATGTACATTTGAACCAGATTTACACTTATCATCTTCTACAGAGCCAACCAACTTCAAAGTACAGGTTAGCACAGATAGTGGAACTACTTTTTCTGATTATAGTGGCACTATTGTTTCTGTATCAAATAATAATATTGATAAACCACCTTTTAACAAACAGATTATAACCTTAAACCCAGCGGTTCCTAATACGTCAAGCACATTAGTTAGAGTTGTATTAAAAGCTACTACTCTTTGGAATAACTATGGAAGTTATCAATATATAAAGCTAAATGATATTGTAAATAACTTTTTAATTGCTTATGTTGGAGATGGTAAACTCATACCAAGTGTTAAAAGAACTGATGTTATATTCCACGCTAAAAGAGGTTTGCAAGAGTTTAGTTATGACACTTTAAATAGTATAAAATCTTTAGAACTAGATCTACCTTTAAGTATGTCTGTCATAATACCTCAAGACTACGTTAATTATGTTAGAATGTCATGGGTTGATAGCTTAGGTGTTTTACATCCTATATATCCAGCTAATAATTTAACTACAGATCCAACATCCATTCCATTACAATCTGGAGATGGTAGTTTTCTTCAAGATGAGCATGGCCAAAATACAGAAGCTTCACAGTCTAAAACAAGGTCTAGATGGGAAAGTACTAATGATAAACTAATAACAGGTGAGTTTGATCAGTACATGTACAATGCTAATGTTTATGGTAACAATTGGTGGAGTCAATCTTATGGTCAAAGATATGGTTTAGATCCTGTTACTTCACAGGGTAATGGCTGGTTTAATATAGATAATAGGCAAAATAAAATATCATTTTCAAGTGATCTAAGAGATAGACTTATAATATTAGAATACATATCTGATGGCTTAGCATCTGACTTAGATACTAAGCTACCTAAAATGGCAGAAGAGGCAATGTACATGCATATAGCTTATTCTATTCTAGCTTCGAGATCTGGAGTTCAAGAATATGTAGTTCAAAGATTTAAAAGAGATAGATCAGCTAAACTTAGAAATACTAAAATAAGATTAAGCAATATGAAGTTAGGTGAAATGATACAGAACATGAGAGGTAAATCTAAATGGATAAAGCATTAAAATGGCAGAAGTAAGAAACGTATTTGTCAAGTCTAAAATGAATAAAGACTTAGACGAAAGACTTTTACCTAATGGTGAATATAGAGATGGTAGAAACATATCTGTAAGCAAAAGCGAAGGTCCTGACGAAGGTGTTATAGAGAATATTTTAGGAAATATAAAGTATTCTAATTTTAATTTTGCAACTAATACAGAAATAATAGGTAGCTATATTGATACCGACAAAGATAGAATTTATATATTTGCTACTAACTTTACAGATTCATCTCAAGATCAACTAAGTAATTTTCCAGTAGATAACGTGCCTCATCCAGCTGGTGGTACTATACCAGGATCAAAATGCTATATAGCATATATTCAAGGTCCTTTCAATAATTCCACATCACCTGCTTCTAGTATTTTAATTGAAGGAAGTTTTTTAAACTTTTCAAAAACTCATCCTATGCTAGGTGTAGATCTTTTAGAAGATTTATTGTTTTTTACAGATAATAGAAACCAGCCTAGAAAAATAAATGTTGAAACAGCTATAGCAGATTCTAGTTACTATTTCAACGAAGATCATATTTCAGTAGCTAAATTTGCACCTTTTTATCCTATATCTTTCTTAGATAATAGTAATAACAATACTATGAAAGATAACGTATCAGAGTATTTACCATCTCACTCTACTTCAGTTGTTGGTGGTCTAACTACATCTCAAATAGACTTAGAGTTTGCAAATGCTGATATAGCTGTGACTCCTTCTACTAGGTTTATAAATATAAGTAAACCAGAATTAGGTTACTTTAAATTAACAAACATTCAAGCAAATAAAAAGCTTTTAACATTCGAGTATCCTATAGGATCTGGCAAAACTGGTGTTGCTGCTGTTGATGAAGCTAATACTGCTGCTGCTACCTATATAGAATCTGGATCATCGGCCTTTGAGCAAGATGATATATTGCAATTTGAACAAGTTAATCCTGATTATGATCCGCTATATGCTGGTGATGAAGAATATTTAAAAGATAAATTTGTAAGATTTAGCTATAGATTTAAATATGATGATGGAGAGTATTCTTTAATGGCTCCTTTTACCCAAGCTTTATTTATACCAAAAAACTTTGGTTATTTTTTAGATAGCGGATACGACGGAGAAACGCGCAGAAATGAGAAAGATACAGCAGATAGTGGTATAGTGAAATTTATGGAAAACCAGGTTACTAGTGCTTCTTTCAAGATAGACTTACCACCAAGGTATAATGTAGATGTAGCAAGTCCAACTTCTGGACCTTTGCAATCTGAGTTTTTTGATAATTTTAAAGTAAAAGAAATACAGATACTAGCTAAAGAATCTGATGGATTAGCTATAAAAGTCGTAGACGATGTGATAGTTAAAGATCAACTAACTTCGACAACTGATAGGTATTACTCTTATAATTATGATTCTTTCAAACCTTTTAAAACTTTACCAGATGCTGTTGCAACTAGAGTACACGACAAAGTGCCTATTAGAGCTGCTGCTCAAGCAACTGCAAGTAATAGAATTATATATGGTAATTTTGTAGAAAACCATGCGTCTCCTGATAATTTAAATTACTACCTAGGTGTTAGTGAAAAGAAAACAATTGGAAACCCAGCAGGTGGATACAGCTACAGTAGAAAAGAATATATAAACCACACATTAAAACAAAACAGATCATATAAAGTTGGTATTGTCTTAGTTGATAGATACGGTAGATCTTCTAATGTTATATTAAGAGATGACTCAATAAGTCTAGGATTAGCAGGTGAAAAATCTAGTGTTTACGCTCCTTACGAAAATGTTGCCAGTACTTTAAATTGGCCAGGTAATAATTTAAAAATAACTTTTAGTGATATAATACCAACTAGTAAGATAGATGGTTATCCAGGTATATTTAATGGAATACAATCTGGAAGTAATCCTGTTAATCCACTAGGTTATTTAACTTATAAAGCTGTAGTACAACAATTAGAACAAGAGTATTATAATGTATATGTACCAGGTGCTACTTCTGGTAAAATAACTTTTATAGGCGAAGTTGGCGATAGTAACATAACGGGGGATAAACCATCTTATAAAAGAGCAAATAGTGTAAGTAATATAGCTTTATATGGTGATAATATAAACAAAGTACCAAAAGAGTTGGCAGATGTTGGACCTACAGAGGAAATATACGGTAGTGAAACGTTGTTGTATCCTAGAGTTGTTACTAAATACATAGTGTCACCAACTAATTATAGCACAGCTTGGGAACCATCTTTAGCTAAAACTGAGTCTTCTCAAGTATATCAGAAAAACGAGTTCACAGTAAACTCTATAATTTCATTCAATGATCTAGGTCCTTGGACATCGGGAAGAGGTAAATATGCTGATAAATCTTCTTATCCTAACAACTTCTCAAGTTCTAGTACTTTATACATAGATCCTTTGTATCTAGAGGCAAGTAGCAACCCGTTTGTAGCGCAAATTGAAACAAGTTTTTTAGTAGGTTTTTCACCTTTTAAACAAAACGGAATAGACCCATCTACTCCTCCTAGTTTTTCTAAGAATTTAAATGTGTTTGAAACGAATGCTGTTGAATCTAAAATAGAAATATATAACGAAACTACAACCTCTGGATTGATAAAACCTTTAAATTCTTCAATTGCCACAAGCAGCGGTGGAATAGGTGTTGATATTGCTACACTAGTAGCCACTCCAGAGCCTATAAGTTTAACCGCTAATGAAAATATAATACCTAGTGCAAATGCATGGATTTCACCTGAGTTTCAAGCTGTAGACAGTAATAACACTTTAATGAGCGTAGGTACAATAGAGTTAGTTAGCATAACTAATGGAAATAATAGCGTAGTATCTCCTGTTCCTTTTGAATTAGTCAATACTACCGGTTTTACATATAGACTAAGAGTTAGATCAACATCACCTAGTCAATATTTTTATTGGGGACAAGATAGCAATGATAGAACTTTTAATGTAACTTTGAGAATATTAGCTAATGGTAATAATTTAGTTACTAAACAATTATTGTTAAGTAATACTGATCCTATTTTAAATCCAGTGCCATCGCAAGGATCTTTTACTTGGATAAAGGGCCATACCGGAGGAAATATTACGTATCCTATACATATTTCTACACCAGGGCCTAGACATATAGGCGATGTTTTAGGTACTATAGATTTAACAACTCAAGCTTTTAATGGTTCAGCGGGTGTAAATTTAGATAATTTAGAAATTTTAGTGGAAAAACCATTTAACTCTACAACAGACGTGTTTTTTAGGGTGACTCCTAACTTAAGTGGAGACATAATAACTTTAACTACTGATGATGATCCTATTGTTTATACTTATGTAAATAAAGATACTCCTATGATACTAAAAATAGTAGTAAAAGATGCTCAAGGAATATCTGGTTGTGGTGAAACTTATTATTCTGCAAAAATAGAAATAACTGATTAAATATGGCACATACAATAGAAGTCTCTTATTATAATACTTTTTGGTTAAAAAAAGCTATATATCTAGGAACACCAACAGCAGGTAGTATTCCTTATGATTATACGAGTGGATTAACTGCTCCTCAAGAGCATAGAGGTGGACAAGGTTCTAATTTTCCTGGGCTTGCTTGGAATCCAAGCGGTTTTCCAACTTACCCATCAGGATGTGGAAGTGAAACACAAAAGTATCAAACTGCTCCACCAACTCCTAACATATCTACATACCCGTTTGATGAAACTGAAAATTGGTTTATAGAAGAGTCTAGGTATCAAGGAGGTTACAATAGTGTTTCTTTAGATTTTGGAGCTAAAGCTTATTTAAAAGAAGATGATAATAGTCAAGAAGTTAGGCCTAACGCTTTAATATACTCAGGCATATATAACTCTAAAACAGGATTAAACCAGACAAATGTTTTTTCCGTTGGTGAATCTATAACTAAAGCTGTTGATCCACAGCGAGGTAGTATACAGAAATTATATGCTGAAGATACTAACTTAATAGTTTTTCAAGAAGATAAAGTAAATAGAGCTTTAATAGATAAAGATCAAATATACACATCTGAAGGTGGTACTCAAACTTTACCTCCAGGAACTGTTATTGGTCAAATAACACCATATAGAGGCGAGTTTGGAATAAGTAAAAATCCAGAGTCATTTGCTGTTTATGGTTTTAGAAAATACTTTGCAGATAAAGACAGAGGTTCTATACTTAGATTATCTCATGATGGTATGACTGAAATATCAGAATACGGTATGTCTAACTTTTTTAGAGACGAGTTGAAGAATATAAATGAAAATCCAGAAGCTATAGATATTCCAGCTATATATGGAAACTCACAGTCAGGTGGAACTGCTTTTGCATCTCCTTTTATAACTATAACAGAACCTGTTGATTTACAAATAGGATCTCAATTAATTATAAATGGTATAGAGTTTAATAGCTATGTCATAGGATACGACTCTAATTCAGCTCCAGCTTTAAGTTATGTTGCTTTATCGGAAGAAATATCATACACTATACCTAATGACTCACCTATTGTATTTAGAAGTTTTAATAAGGATAAAATAATAGGTGGTTGGGACATACATGATGGTAAATATACTTTATCTATACAAAAGGCAAAAGGCACACTAACTGACAACGTTAGTACTTATGAAACATTATCTTTTGACGAAGATGTCTTAGGTTGGCCAAGCTTTTTTAGCTTTAAACCTAACAATATGTTTAGTTTAAAAAATACTTACTTTACCACTAACAGTGGTGAAATATATCAACATTACTTTAATAATACACCTAATAATAGAAACGTTTTTTATGAAGAGGCGCCTGCCAAATCTTCTGTAACTTTTGTTTTTAACCCACAACCTAATGTTAACAAGAACTTTTTAACACTAGGTTATGAAGGGAGTAACGGTTGGCAAGGTGAAAGCTTTGTGTCTGATATTCAAGGATTACAAGAGGTTCCAGATAACTATGTAAATCCAAGCACAACTAACCCAAGTTATGTAAATTATACCGATACAAGTGTAATAGTAAATAGTTACTACGAAGGTGCTTATGACAGCAGTGGTAATGAATACCCAGCGGCTTTAACACATCCTATATATAGAGCTGGATTTAACTTAAAAGAAGGTAAATATGTTGCTAATTTAAAGAGTAATAGTAGCGCAAGAGCTGGTGAAGTTGTTTTTGGACCTGATTCCTATGGGGGTTATCCAACTAGTGGTATAAAAGGTTTTACAGCAACTGTTAAATTATCAACTGATATATCGACTAATCCTGGAGGTGTTAAACAAATATTTGCAGTATCATCTAATCAAGTGCAATCATCTAATTAAATTAAATTGAATATACGTAAACTTACAGACAAAGACTGGGATACATTGGTATCTTGGTGGGGTAATTGGCCTAAATGGGAAGCTCCAACAAAAGACTTTTTACCAGAGAACGGTAAAGGAGGTTTAATAGTAGAAATAAATGATACACCAGTAGTGGCTGGTTTTGTTTATTTAACTAATTCTAAGACAGCTTTATTAGAATGGATAGTATCTAATCCAAAATATAGAGAAAGTGACAGGAAACAAGCGATAGAGCTTCTTATAACTGGCGCTGAAAACTTAGTTAAGTCTCTTGATTATAAATATTTATTTGCAGTAATGCAACATAAAGGATTAATAGAAACACACGAAAAGCTAGGGTGGAAAGCTGATACTAAACACTCTTATGAATTAACAAAAGTATTATAATATGGCAGTAGCAACAAGTATAGCAATAGCAGCGGGAATAGGAGGTGTCACTAAAATGGTAGACGCTCAAATGACTAAGAACAATGCTAAATCAGAATTAATAAAACAAGAACAAAAAGCAAATGATGCAAAAACCGCATTAGCAGAACTTGAAAAAAACAGGCAGGAAGTTATTAATCCTTATGAAAATATGGCTAATGAGTTTGAAAACATTGGTGTTGCTACTCAAGCTTCTAAGTTTGCTGCTGAAGAAGCTGATATTGCACTAGCTAATACTTTAGATACTATAATGCAAACCGGTGGTGGATCTGGCGGTGCAACTGCTTTAGCTAGAGCAGCTTTAGAATCTAAGCGTGGTATATCTGCTGACATAGAAAAACAAGAGCAAGCTAATAATACAGCTAGAGCTGAAGGTGCTAACCAAGTACAGCAACTTAAAGCTCAAGGAGAAGCTTACAAGTTTGAAACTCAAGAAGCAAGAGACGTATCTAAAATGGATAGATTACAAGCAGAACAAGACAATGCTGAGGCTATGGCAATGCAAGCTAACAATGTCAAAATGGCAGCTAATCAACAGATGGTAGGTGCTGTAGGTAGTATGGCTAGCAGTTTATCTGGTGGTGTTCAGTCTTTTGGAGCTGGTGGTGCTAATGAATACTTAGGAGCGGTTATACCTCCAAAAACAACACCTTAAAAATATAAATTATGGCAAAAGTACAAAATTACGGAAGTGGATTAGGTAAGGGTGGAACAGCATCAAGAAGCACTGGTGCATACTCTAATCCTCAACAACAGACAAATCAACAGTTTTCTAGATTCTTAGCAAGTAGACCGAGTGTATCTCAAGAAATGGATAAAATGGTTTCCAGTGTAATAGCTAAAAACAAGTTAGAAAGAGCTTCTCAAGAGCAATTGTTTGCAGAGCAAAACACAGAGCAAAGAACTATGTTTGATAAAGTTTCCGGTATAAAAGAAACAGGCTATGGTAAGTTTGATCAAAATATGAATGATTTTTTTGGTGATCAAACAGAAAACTATTTTAAAATAAAAAAAGGTATACAAGATGGTAGTATATCTCAAATGGAAGGCAATAGACATTTGTCATATTTAAATAATCAAGTTACTACTTTTAAAGAGTCAATTGTTCCTATAATGGCTCAAACAAAAGCATTACAAGAAGCTTTAAAAATACCGCCTGGACAACCTGGTTCCATAAGCTCTAGAGTACCTACTGCTCAACAAGAAGTTTTATTAGCTTTATCTCAAGGTGGCGATGTAAAGTTAGTAGATGATAATGGCCAATTATGTTTATTTAAACCAGGTGAGAATGGTAAAGAGCCTGCCATGATAAATGTTAACGAGCTGCTTCAATTAGAAAATAGCGGCAAAGAGTACTTTAAGACGGTGCCTGATATATCTGAATCATTAAAAGGTATTTATAACAATACTGTTAAACCTGGTGGCAAAGATAATGCTGATTTAGTAATGTTTGAAACAAAAAAAATAGGCGATCAAGAAGCTACACTTAAATACATGACACCTGAACAGCGAACTAAAGCTGCTGAATCTATGGTTACTTCTAATCAATTTAAAGGTATCTTAGATGACGAAGAGCGTATGCAAAGCATTTGGGCTGATATGATGGGTAAAGATACAGACTGGATGGATGTTGAAGGTTCTACTGCTGAAGAAACAGAAGCTAATATTAAAAAGCAAAGAGATGAAGCTGCTAAATGGATGGCTGATAAATCTATAGAAGATAACGCTGCTGCAGATGGTATTAAGATGATACAGTCTACTAGAAAATACAAAGCGCCTGGATCAAGCAAAGCTACTAAGTCAAGTTTAACAGATCAAGCTAGAGAACAAAGATACAATGTATATGCTGAGAAATCAAATGAGCTAGTTGGTAATCCTGACAAAATAGCCTCTGCTTTAACAGAAGTTAATCCGGTTGGTAAAACTTATAGCGTTATTGATGAGACATACATACTTGATATGATGACTGATGAGAAAAACGAAGAATATGACGAACTTAAAACTAAGGAAGAAAAAAGCAAGTTTTTAAAAGATTTAGCAGATAAAAACAAAATGCCAATAGGATCTGTAGTTGATGAACAAGGTGATGTTATACCAGGAACTAGCACAGCTGAAGGTATAAGAGCTGCGTTAGCTGATGAAGGTGGTATTAATTTAGATCAACAAACTATATATGCTGGACGTAGAAACGAAGCTGCTGTAGCCGCTTATAAGTCTGTTAATCCAAAACCTACTGGAGATCAAAAAACTTTTAAATACAATGGAAGAACTTATTTAAATCCTATATACATAGGACCTGGATCTCAGAAACAATCAAGCGGTAAAAGTATAAATAGTGTTGCTCCACGTAGCCAAGGCGGAGGAAGTGTTTCAGACACAACTAGTCAAGAAGAGTTTGATAATGCTTGGGCTAAACTACCTCCAGGTGGAAAGCTTAAAGGACCAAATGGTGTTACTTACGTAAAACCTAAAAAATAACATATGAGTGAATTTACGCCACCAGCAGGAGCTGTCATATTAGAAGAAGATCAAGTAGAGGAGCAAGTAGAATTTATTCCACCAGCTAATGCTATATTAGAAGAAGAAGCTGAAATTGAACCTATTAAAGAAGATGAAGAAGAGTCAGGTGAAAAAGATACTGCTATAGAAAGAATATTTGGAAAAAATGAAGTTACAGATTTCTTTGGTGATATATCTAGAGCTTGGACTCAAGGTGTAGAACAAGCTAAATCAGTTGATCCTAGTTTAGATATATTTTACGAAGGAGATGAATCTACAGACGAAGAGATTTTAAAGTTTATAGAAACAAATAAAAATCTTGCAGAAGCAGATATGGAATCTGATGAGATGAAATCTTTTAATAAAATATATGAAGAAGAAGGTGGAGGTTGGACCGGTTTTATACTAGGCGCTTTAAATAATCCAACCACTTTAACTTCTATGCTAGTAAGTTCTATATCTGGTCAAGTAAATACTTTAGTTGGTAAAAATGCTTCTGAACAAGCTTTGGCCGCGGCCGGTGTTGCCGCGGCCGGTGGAGCTGCTGCTGGAGCTGCATTAAGTCCTTACCTCGCTGGAGCAGGGGCTATACCTGGTGCTATAACAGGGTTAATGACAGGTAGCATGACAGCTATGGAAACTGGATTAACATTTGCTGAGTTATTACAAGAAGAAGCGGGTGGAGAATTAACAAAAGAAAAAATTAGAGCAATATTAGATGATCCAGAAAAACTACATGACTTGAGAGTAAAAGCTGGTGGTAGAGGTTTAGCTATTGGAGCTGTTGAAGCTGTTACAATGGGGCTAGCAAAAGGAGTTGGTGGAAAAATAGCTTCTAAAGGATTTAAATTTGCACCTGCTGTAGCTACTGCTACAACTGGAGCTATAGAAATAGCTGGTGGTGGTTTAGGTGAGGTTGCTGGTAGAGCTGTAGCTGGTCAAGAAATGGATGTAGCTGAAATAGGTTTTGAAGCTTTTGCAGGATTAGGTAGTGCGCCAGTAACAGCTGGTCAACAATTACTTAACATAAATACAAACATTGATAGAGTTAAGATTAATAATCAATTAAAAAATACTGAATACAATAACCTAGTTGAAGCTTTTGATCCTTCAACCGATGTGACTGAATCTGATTTAAATATATCTCAAATAAAAAATTCTACTAAGATACTAGACGAGCAAGTAGATACTCAAGTTAAAAATACTCAAATAACTCCTGAGCAAGGAGAAGCTATTAAAAAGAATTTTAGAGCTACACAATCAGCTACTAATAAAGCTAAAAGAGCTAACCTAAAAGGTGAAAACGAAGTTGAAGTTGTTGCATTATTAAAAGAAAAAGAAGTTCTTGATGGTGAAAGAAAAGCAGTTAATGAATCTAGCTTAACTAAAACTCAAGAAAAAAGA
>JAAHTG010000698.1_pt1 | contig 27484 bp, 34 predicted proteins | sample 6116081 | NCBI WGS metagenome assembly JAAHTG01 (sample SAMN13939989, study PRJNA603662) | sponge metagenome | isolation source: marine sponge | host: Mycale hentscheli | place: New Zealand | collected 2005 | reverse complement strand
GGAGATACCGAAATTGTAAAACTTTTAATTGAAAATAAAGCTGATGTTAATGCTACCAATGAATATAGCGAAAATGCTTTATTTTTTGCTGTTGAACACAAAAACATTGAAATTATCAAACTATTAATAGATGCAGGAGAAAAAACATGAAAAATGTGAACGAAGAATTTGTAAAAGCTTGTTTTGAAGGAAGGGTCAGTCAAGCAAGTATTTTATTAAAACACGGTGCTGATGTTGATGCTGTTGATAGACATGGCAAAACTGCTTTGTTTTGGGCTGTTAAAAACAAAAACATTGAAATGATCGAACTTTTAACATATGCAGGAGCAAAGATATGCAATATGAAAAAGTTGAACGAAAATTTATTAAAAAATTGTGAAAAAGGAAACATAGAAGAAACAGAGCTTTTAATAGAGGCTGGAGCTGATGTTAATTTTGTTGATGAAGATGATTATACTCCTTTGATGATTGCTTCTAGCTGTGGTCACATAGAAATAGTAAAGCTTTTAATCGACAATGGTGCAAATGTTAATTATTTTAATAGATATTCATATGGCAATACTTCTTTGATGATTGCTTCTTATCATGGTGATATTGAATTAGCAAAGCTTTTAATAGATAAGGGTGCTTATGTTAATGCTTTTAATGAAGATGGCATAAATGCTTTGATATGGGCTGTTAGAAACAAAGACTTTGAAATGATCAAACTATTAATAGATGCAGGAGCAGAAGCAGAAGCATGAAAAATTTAAACAAGCAATTAATAGATTCTTGCAAAGAAGGAAACATAGAAGAAACGAAACGCTTAATTGAAAAAGGGGCAGACGTTAATGTTGTTAATTCTGATACATATACTCCTTTAATGTGGGCTTCTTGTCGTGGTGATATTGAATTAGCAAAGCTTTTAATAAATAAGAGTGCTTATGTTAATGCTTTTAATCGAGATGGAAGGACAGCTTTAAGAATTGCCGCTTATAATTTTAAAACTAAAATAGCAAAGCTTTTGATAAAAAATGGTGCCGATGTTAATTTTGTTGATGAAGTTGGACAGACCTGTTTGATTGATGCCTGCGTTACGTTTGAAAACAAAAGTGAAATGTGTAAATTATTAGGAGAATTTAAATGATTAAAAATAAAAAAGAAATATTGGAATTACAAAAAATTTGGTATGAAAAAGCAATTTCTTATTTTAATGGAAGACAAGCGCTTGCTGATACAATTGGAATTAAACATTATCATCTGGTTTGGATTAGCAAAGGAAATTTAATGAAACCTGAACACGCATTAAAATTTGATTATCATTTTGACTGGTTTAAAGCAGATGAAATTAGACCCGATGTTTTTAGCAAAATAATGATGGACGTTCAACGAAAAGAATGGGAAAAAAATGGTTGGGGAGATACTATACAGCTAACTCTTTAAAACATATTTTAACATTTATCTAATTTTTTCTTGACTTATGTTTATATGGTTGTTAAAGTTAATATGCTTATTAATCAAAAAAGGAAAAATTATGTTTTTTAATGAATTGATGTCTGTTGCTTTTTATGATAATTGGAATGATGTGCCAAAAGATGATCGAGCTAATTTATTTTTATCGTTTGTTAACGACAAAGATTATGGCAATCCGCAATGGCTTGAGGATTCTTTTAGCGGAGAAGGAAATCAAAATTTAAAAGATGCAATACAAAATAATGATGTCTTTAACAATTTGGCTTTAAAAATAATAGCATCTACTTTCGAGAATTTAGAAAACTATCATGAGTCTGATGGGCCTGTTTTAATTCCATCGTCTTTAGCTAAATCTCTTATTAATTTTTCAAAAAAAGGGTTTGATCTTTGCGAAAAATATATAGGAACACACATAGAAGATAATTACTATTGTGATGCTCAAAAAGAGTTTTTTAATGAATACGAAAATGATATGCAAAATTATTATGGTTATGACGATTAAGGAGAGACAAAATGAAAAACAATGTAGTAGATATTGTTAAAAATAAACAGTTTGAAAATTGGGTTAAAATTGTCATATTTCGTGCAAAGAAATTTGAAAAATTAGATTCAGAATTGATTAAATATCCATTTTTATTAAATTTTAAAATAACATATTTTTTGGAGAAGTAAAATGTTAAATTCAGAAATTAAGCAAAATACGGGATTGATCCCAAACAATATTAATGAAGCAATGCAATTATCTGAGATTTTGTCTAAAAGTACATTAGTTCCTAAGCAATTTGTTGGCAACTCTAATGATACGTTCGTTGCTATGCAATGGGGTTTTGAAATTGGATTATCTCCTATGCAGGCATTGCAAAACATTGCAGTGATTAATGGAAAACCAAGTTTGTGGGGCGACGCAATGTTAGCACTTGTACAATCTCATCCTCAATACGAAGGTCATAAAGAATATGTTAAAGATGATGTTGCATATTGCGAAATTAAAAGAAAAGGTTGCGATTTACATGTATCTACTTTTTCAAAAAACCAAGCAATACTTGCTGGATTATGGGGCAGAGCTACATGGAAATCATACCCAGAAAGAATGTTGCAGATGCGTGCTAGAGGATTTGCTTTAAGAGATCAATTTGCTGACGCTTTAAAAGGATTAATAAGCGTTGAAGAAGCTCGAGATTATCCAACACATAAAGAAAATAACAATGTTGTTGAAAAAGAAATTCAAGAAATAGAATTGCCAGAAATTTATCACGATGAACATGAAGTTGAAATAATCCAAAATGATGAAGTAAATATTGATAAAAATGATGATGTATATTCTCAAATATGCGATTCCATAAAATCTTGTGAAACAAATGAAGAATTAAAAAAAGTGGCAGATCTTATTGGAGAAAAAAAATCAGTATTAACAGAAAATGAAATTAATCAAGCAAGACAATTTTGGATTGAGAAAAAACAAGAAATTCAAGAAGGAGCAGAATAATGAGTGATTCAGGTAAAACAATAGAAAACGACACAATGATTAAAAGTGTAAAAGATGCTGCCGAAAACAATGAAATTGTAGAGTTTAGAATAGGATTTGTAGAAGAAACTGTTCTTGGAAAAAATAACACCCCTGCTTTAAAATTAGGCCTTAAATGCAAAGACAAAAATAAAACAGAGCTAGACAAATGGCTTACGCCAGTGTTGTGGGGTACTAAAAAATCAAATTTCTATACAAAAATGTTTTGCGATTCATTGAACGTTGATACTTTGGTTTCTTGGGATTTGGATCAATGGGTATACGACGAAACAAAACTAAAAGGCGCCACTGGTTTGTGTGTAATCTCAATTAATAATTCCGGATATCCAGAAGTATGCAAATGGATTAAAAAAAATAATATTAAAGAAAAATCACAAAATAATGAAAAAGAAATTGTTGAATTTGATGATGATATACCTTTTTAGCACACAATTAAATTAACCATATATTGAAATATAATTACATTAAACATAAGGAAAATTAAATGATACCAATTAACGAGAGAATTACATTTTCAAATAAAAAATTTGAAGATGCGGAAAAGTTTTTAAATTTATTAATTCAAGATCTTAAAAAATTAAAATGTTCAAATGATGATATTGAAAAAAAAGATATTGCTATGAAAGTTCAAATTCATTTAAAAAATTTGCAACATTATAAAGCTGCGTACCAATCTTTAAAATTAATTTGTAAAAACATTGATAAAATAGATAAAAGATGGAATGACGTAATTAAAAATTCTTTTTCGATTGAATCATTAAATGAAATTACAGATCAAACATTAATTGAATTCGAAGGAAAATTATAAAAATTTTTATAAATAATAGGTAGGCTTAATTTATTCTAATTTTTAACTTTAAATCAGGAGGTAACATCAAATGTTATTTAACATTGTCAAATATTTTAAATTAATTATTTGTTTTTTATTAATTGGTTTATCTGTTGCGTTTATGTTGTTTTATTGGTATAAACACAATCGTTTTTTTAACAAATTAATAAACAAAATATTAAAAATAAAAAAATTATTAATTTTAACATTTGCAATTTTTATTTTTAACCTTATTTTAATTCATTTTATTAAAATAGTTAATAACACAAAAGGACCAATTGTAATGGAGACTAGATACAAAAAAATGTTGTGTTATCAAGATGTAGCAAATTATGGAGATCAACATTGTAGAACTGCAACAAACAACGAAATAAAATATTTAAAACCTAATAAAAAATATAATTGCAAAAATTATTTACCTCCAAACAAATGTTTTTTATTTATACCATATTTTTAAAATAATATAAGTGGTTTTAATTTAATAGGTTTTTATATTATATACTTGTGATGTCATATTAACAGTATATTTTTTAAAAAATTAAAACTTTAAATAGCAGATTCCTTGGCCCATGGATTTAAATAAATTGGGCCATTATTATTTAGGTTAACATAATTAGGAAACATTCCTTGTTGATGCGCTTGAGCTATTAACATAAAAGAATCAGCACCATGTGATGCCCAATTATGTTCTGGTGATCCAGTTAGCCCGTTTTTTAATTCTTTTGCATGATATTCCATCAAACACGATATTCCAAATTCACATTCTGTTTTGTGAAAATAGAATTTAGAAAAAATACCACGTGAAAATTCAATTGCATCTTGCTTTAATTTTGGTCGAGGAACACATATAAAATTTAAACCAATAGTTCTAGCTCTTTCTAACCTAGATGTTCCGCTAGACAATTCCCTAACTTGTATATCATGTGGAGCAAAATGCTCACCAATTACTATTCCATTACGATTCCTATAATCATTAATGTAATTAGCATAATGTTCAAATCCTTCCCCAGTGTTTTCATAATAATGAACACATCGTATTTCTCCGTTTGGTGAAAACTGAACAAACCAAATAGTCATTGCATCAGATATACCTAAATCCCAAAAAGTGTGAACAGGCAAAGATGAATCAATTGGAAAATTTAAAATTCTATTTTGAGATTCTGCAATACGAAGATATTTGGAAAAATAGGCACTTGTCAAAGCTACGTCCCAATCACAAAAATATTCTTGCCTTATTTCTTCAATAGACATAATTTTTTTGTCGCTTTCTATTTGTGAATCACTAACAATAGGCTGGCCATTTTCATCTCTAGTATCTGATACAGTTTTGTATTCAGTAAACCATTCAGGATCATCTTTAACTGCTTCAAATAGTTTATAAGCATGATTATGACCCCGTGGTGTAGAGTTAATTAGAATCCATCCTTTGTTTTCATTTATTATTGGTTTTAAATATTTTAATGCCAACGGTGGTTGTAATGAATATTCTGAGAAAATCATCCCAACAGCTGCTGTACCAACAAGCTTATCATACCTATTAGCACCAACAACTTGTATCGTTGATCCATTAAATAATTCGATTCGCATCTCTGTATTATTAATTCTTTTAATCAATGGCTTTGGAATGTGATCTAAAAAACTATTCCCGTCTTTATCTATACCAACCCAAATAGCTTTACGTCCTTGACCAATCTCAGGAAATATATAAAAATAATTTCCAGTTCTTTGCAAAGCTTTTGAAATTAACAAATTCCAACAAGTCTTATCTTTACCTGCTCGCCTGTGCCAAACAATATAACCAAAATTAATTTGTTTGTTTAAAAAAGCATCGAATAAAGGTAATTGATAATCTCTAGGAATAAATTTATAAGGCAATTTTTGAATTTGCATTAAAGCCTCTTTGTTGGTGAACTAAAATAAAAACCCAAAATATACATTGTAGCAGGAATAACAATAGGTGGCAACACTAATCCATGAATAACCTTGAATTCTGTTGAGGATTCTCCATAAAAAATAGAAGCAAAAAAACCATGTGATTCAATAAAAGGCATATAAATAGGTATGTTTAGTAAAACAGCAATAATAGGATATGTTATAATTGAAACTATTAAACTTAATGCTATAATACGCCTTGTCCACTGATAAAATTTATTAGTAGATTCTCTATTTTGAATTTTGTCTTTTGCCAAAAGTTCCAATTGTTTTTGTTGTAACAATGCATGATTGTCTAAATATGATTTTAAAATTCCAACAATAGAACCAGTAAACAATGAAATTAAACTAATAGATATACTCATTTTTATTTAAATGAATCCAGCTTTTTATTTATATTAATAATAGTTTCATATATTCTTGCATACATATCTTGTTTGTGCCATTCATTTTTTAACATTAAAGCTTTATTTTCTAATGCTTCATTGTCTGCACGCTTAATATATGAAGACAATGATGCTTTATCTTGTGCACTAACTTGATTTATATTAGTTTTATTTGTTTCAATTTTGTATGCCATATCAGTTAATTGAGATGAAATTTCTAATAATTGAGAATCTATAATTGATATTCTTTCACAAATCGCATAAATAATAGCAATTAATCCAAAGATACTAATTATTAATTTTAAAATTTCACTGCTTCTTTTTAATATTTTAAACATTGTTTTTCCTTAATTTAGTGTAAATATAATTGAATATACTTTTCCGTTTATAAATTGCTGAGTATTTGTATCAATTTCATGATACATCCCATTATTGGTTATAGCAAAATTACTATACTCAAAATCTCCTAAAACAAAACCATTATCTTGTTGTATTATTTTTATAGAACTAAAAGTTAAAATAGGTTCGATGTATAAATATGTATGTTGTATTTCCGGATCAGTAAATATTTGAACAATTGTTGTTTCTGATAAAGTATTAGGTGTTAATGATCCAAAATTTCCAAAATTAGGTTGTGAACCACCGTTTCTAAAACCATTTATTGCTCCACCAGTAAATGTTGATGTTCCTGCAACAAGAGTAAAATTTGTAACCGTATATATTTTATTTCCTTCAGAATATATCTCTTTTATAGGGTCTCCTTTAAAATAGATATTTCCTAATTCATTTCCAGAATTATATATAGACATAATAACTCCTTATACTGAGAAATAAAAATTTAATGGATTAGTATCAGCAGCTGATGCAGCTTGTGCTTCTGCAGCAGAATTTTTTTTGGTAAATGTTATTGAAACTGTATCAACATGTTCTTTAGTCCAACCTCTAGTAGCAACAATGGTATCTGTATTGCCAGTTGCAGCAACAGTTGGTTGTGGGCTTCCTTGTGTCCATTTAACACTTTCTGATGAAAAAACAATATCATTAGTTTCTGTAGCATTCATACCATTGCCAATTACAATTTTACTATTTGGGTCGGTATAATGAGCTAAATTTACATCGCCAATTTTTGAATCAATATTGTCTAATTCAGCTTGTACTGTTGTAGCTGATGATCCATTCCAATATCCGACTATTTTTGAACCTGATGAATTTGCACTTACAGCTGATGCTAATTCTGCTTCTAACTCTGCAGCAGATTTTCCACTTGGATCAATAGGAACATCAATAATAGCTCCGGTATGATCTTTTCCCCATGTTCTAGCAGATTCTCCTTCTGCAGGCGTAGAAAGTACCGGCAATGTAAGATCAAACGAAGTTGGTAATAAATCATTACCTGCTACATATGTTAAAGATTTGTCCCCATAAGTTGGCTCTATATTTTCAGAATAAAATTTATTATCTACAGAAATTAAATAATTTGCATCGAATCTAGTGTTTAAATCTTCAGAGGTTAAACTTGAACCAGGGCTAAAGTTTTCAGGATCTGTAATTTGTACACGCCTAAGAATAGTAATTACTACTGGTGAGGCTGGAGGTGACATAAAAGTAATATCATAACCATCAGATGTTGGTGTAGATATAGAATAAGTTGCTTCTGCTTGTAATGATTGATCAAAATAAACTTTAATATCTCCTTTGGAAAAAATCCATTGTAATATATTAGAATATGTTGCAGAACCATTTGCAGTAAATTGAATTTTAACATTTTCAGCTGTAGTTGACATTTTTTCTCCTATGGAATTATTGGTGTTGAGCCCGTGTAATTTTTAGATTTTTGTTTCATTTCTTCAAAAGCGCCAGGTTGAATATAATTCATTATTTCTTTTCCAATTAAATAATTCATTGCAACCTGTGCAATTGGCGTATTCATAAAAGGAAAATTACGTTTTGCAAATTCGTAAGATAATAATAAAGAACTTTTTCTATCCCTAATCGATGGTGATTCATAAAATCTTTTAGCCATTTTCATAAAATATGATCTTGCGTCATTTATAGTAGATGCAGAAGGACCAAGAAGTTCACTAAACATGTCTACTTTGCTTGATGTGGCAGCTTGAATGGCATCTCCATATATTCCCAATGCAGGAAGAATAGCTTTTGCCCAAGTATGTGCTGCATGGTCTCCAGTCAAAGGTGCTGGCATTTCATTCTTTAATAAACCTAAAGCTGTATCGCCTGCATAACCTAAAACCATTGTACCGACTATAGTTTGCGTTAAAGCAGCAAATGCCTCATATTTGTTATCGCTTCCTTGCAAATTTCGCATTAATATATTGCGTACAAAATTAATTCCATATGATTTGTATTGGAACAACAAATTAACTGCAGCTCCTGCTGGTGTTTGCATTCTTAATGCCCTATTTGCTTGATCTAATAACGATGCTTGTGGCACTGTATACTTAAATTGATCTTCTAAAAACATCATGGCTTTTTGATGCAGTTCTTCTCTTGTTAATTCCAATCCTTTTAATTCTTCTTCCGAAGCCTCAAAAAAGGAATCAGGAGTTAAATACGTTTTTTTATCAACTATTTTAATACCATTTTTTCGCCACACATCCCATTCTTCTGGTTTCCAATTATATAATTTTAATAATCTTTGAAGTTTAGGGTTTAATTCATTAAATGATTTACCTGCATTTTTTGCCAAATATCTTGAATATGTAGCCATTGTTCCGCGTTTTAATCCTTCGTCCCACCAAGCTAATCCGTTTAATTTAAACATTGTGCTTTCAGCTTTTGATAACATTCCACCAAAACTATTTGGGTCTACACCAAATCGGTTAACTGAACCTATAATATGTTTTGTGCCGACACCTAAACAATCCCTAAATTCTTGCTCTTCTTTTAATCCGGCTTTAAACATTCTTTGAAAATTATCAAATTGTTGAGCAATTTTTTCTGGAAAAGTCATACCCGCAAATGACATACTTCCCCATTGATTAGAAATATCCGATAACGAATGAAAAACAACTCCTCCAAGTTTTGTTAAATTATTAAAACTTTCAAGATTTTGCATATATTGTGCAATTTTAGATGATGTACCACCATACAATTTGCCAGTTACCAAATCCATTTGTCGATCCATATTTTTAATTATTTTATCACTTGATGGCATTCCTTTATTTTTTTCAATCAATTCATCTTTTAATTTTTTGTAAACTGCTTCTGCATTTGGACCAAATTTTTGAACAACACCTAATGATCTTGCTGTAGATCTTAGATCCCTATCTAATGAATTAAGTATACTACCAGCCCCATAATTTTCTGCATAGTCTACCCAACTGTTACCATCTTTAAAAAAATATCTTCTTTGTGGCCTTGCTATTCTAGTTGCTAATGCAGATTTTTTAGTTATGGGCTCTGATATTATTGATGAGTCACCTATGTCAAATGCAGGCTGAGTTTTACTTGAATTAACTTTGTGTATAATAGAATCAAATGTATTGCGTAAAGATTCATCAATTGCATTTTCATTTTCATGGTCAACATCTAAAAATGATAAATTCCAATCCAAACGTGGCTTTATATAATTTTTCCACATTTCAAATGCCGTATCAACTTTTAATTTTTCAAATTCTTTTGAACCCAATGAACTTATTTTTTTTACTAATAATTCTGGTTTGCTTACACCAAGTTTTGCTGATAATTTTTCATTCAAACCTTTAGGATTAAGCATTTTTATTGGGTCATGAAATTGTTTTGTTACACGTCCAGCTAATGCTTTTATAGGAATACCAGCTTGACGCATAAGTTTGATACTAGTTTTATTGTGCTCATCTAATGCTCTTGCAACTTTACCAATTAAATCATTTGTAAAATTTTGTTTTAAAATTTGATCTACAACCGCTCTTGATTGGGTTTTATCTTTTAATAATTTTACTCCATTAAGCTCTTGCAATTTTTGCAAAATTCCACCTTTAGAATTGGTAAGCCTAGTATAATAAGCATTAATAGAAGAGTTCATTCCTCCTCTTACACCAACACCTTTATGTAAATTTCCCGAAAACCATGCACTTTCTAATTTTTTTGCATCCCAATCGTTTCCTTGTGCTGTTAATCTTTCTCTTGCTAATTTTATTGCGGACATGCGAGCCATAACTTTATAGGAATTCATCTCTTCTTTTAAATTTTCCAAAACTAATTTTTGAGCTTTGTCCATAGCTTCATTTATTGATATGCCTTCAGAACGATATAAATTTTTACCTGTATTTCTAATTGAATTAACCAGTTTTTCAACTGTTTTTTTATCAAGGTTTTGACCAGCTGCTTTAATATTATCTTGAGTTTCTGGTTTTTTTAACCATTCTAATATTCTATCTGTACAGGTTTGCTTAGCCATTATCCATTCTCCAAAATGCAATATTTAATTGCTTTAACAATTGATCTTTCACCTTCATCATTTTGTTCAGCATCATCAATTATTTTAATCTGTTCTAAATCTTCATCAGATAATATGCCTTGATCTTTTAATTCATTAATTGTTTCATCCATTTTCCCAATATCATTTAATGATTCTGAATATGGCCTGTCATCTTTTGCCATTTCTTGTATAGACATTCCTTGTGAATCTTGATCAAAACTTTTACTTGGATCATTTAGATTGTTTGCAGTAGCATTAGCTGATGAAGCAACATCTTCTCTAGAGCTTGTTAAAGTTGCTAATCTATTTTTTGCCATTTCATGATAATCATTAGCTTCATCTAGTTTAGAACTTATATCGGAAAGCTCCCTAAGTTTGTCTGATAAATTTTTTGATTTTATTTTATCTGTATTTGAATTCTCAATAAAACTTTTTAAACTTTTAATTCTTTTTTGAATTTCATTATTGTGAACTTTATTTTCAATTTTCTTTAATGATTCTAATTCTTTTAATTCATTTTCAGGAACATGCATATCAAATACAAATTGTTTTTCATCAGGATGAACTAAATAAGAATCTTTATTTAATGCACTTCTAACTCTTGACATTGGGCCAACATTATATGAATTTTCTTTTAAAGAAGCTTCAAGATTGTTTAATTTTTTATTATCTTTTCCTATTAAATCTTTTAATAAACTTAAATCTTGCATAGTTTTTGCATACCTTGTTAATGCAAGACCTCCTAAATCTTCTTTAAATTTTTTGCTGGTTTTTAAATCAACATCTCCATACTTTTTTTGAATGTCATTTAAAATTTCATTTGCAGATTGCATGTGATCATCTATTTCTTTTTGATGCAAATCAATTTGATCTTGCATTTGTTCCATTGGCGACCTTAAATCTTGTGATTCAATAACATCTTGTGGCATATTTTCATATATTGCTTGTTTTCTTGTTAAATCATCGATTGAATCATTTAAAGATGCTTTTAATGAAGTAGTGCCATCTATACTACTAGATGCGCCATGTTGTACAAATGCTGTATCAACCGCACCGTTTAAACCATCTTGGCTTGTAACATTGTTTTTAGAAACATCTATTTTTTCTTCGTTTATTGCTGCTTCTGGTGTTAAATCTTTTGCAAACCATATATTTTTTGCAGCACTTCCTAACCCTGCGCCTAATGCTCCCATTCCAGTCCACATAAATACATTATTTAAATAATCTCCAAATGTTGGTTTATCGTCCATAGCTTTGGCTGCAGAATATCCTACAACACCTGTTGATGCTCCCCCTATTGCTCCTCCTACTCCACCTTCAATTGCATCTTTCATTACTTTTTGTGAAGTAGATAATTCTGCTCCACCTAATCCTGTTGCTGCAGTTAAACTTGATAAGGCTTCTGGTGCTATTGCCTTTACAGTTAAACTTGCAGCTTTAGCAACTCCAATTGTAGCCGGATCTAATATACTTCCAAGCATCTTAGGGGCAAACCCATTTGTCCATGATCGATCACTATCTGGCAATCGTTCAACTGTATCTTGCAATGCTTTACGATAATTTTTTACCGAATCTATATATTGATGTGCTGCTTCAGGTCCATATATGGATCGGTCATACAACCAATGAATGCCATGATATGCATCTGCTGTTAAATTCCAATCGCTATTAATTCCTAATTGAAAATTAGCTTTAAAAGTTTTCCATTTGGTTGTAGGATGCTCTGACATGTCAATTGGAGAATTGGATGTGGGAACTGGTTCCTCATCCCATAAACCAATCCCAGCTGATCCATGAGTTTGTGACCAGCTATCATCAGAATCTATATTATTATTTTCTTTTAAACCGTTAATCATAAATTGTGCTCTGCATATTTATTAATCCTGCTTCAAAAGCATCACCTTTATCATAAAGTCTTTTTGCTAATTCTAATTTATTAAAATTTGTATTTGGGCTTTGTTGATAATGAACAAAATCACTAGGTGGGTTATTTTGCATTCCAAGAAACGTAAATTGAAATAATTTTCCATTTTTTTTGTATACTGGTTTTCCATACATATCAACTCTGTATAAACCATCACCATTTGGAAGAGTTAACCATTTGCCTTGTTGTATTTCATTAAGCCTTTGATTGTAACGCATAGCATCTTCTTCTTTATTTCCTGTCGATACTGTAGTTAAATCTGCATATTTTTCTAAATTTTTATTAAAAAAAGCTTGTGATAAATGAACAGTTTCCATATTTATTGGATAAGAAACATTTCCAACTTTAATATTATAAGGAATTCTTATGCCATTTTGTGCACTGTTTTGATACATTCCTTTTAAAACTTGATTTGCTGTATCTTCGATAACATCTGCACCTGATTTCCAATTTACGGATTTTTTATTTTGCATTCTCCAAGCAGCAGTAGTAGCAATAGTATTAATAATTTCAGAAGTATATTTGCTTCCTTGCATTCCAGGAATTCCTGAAAATGATGTCATCATTTGTTGAATGCTAGGCAACGCAGCAACATCTTGAAATGCTTTTGAATTTGTAGTGTCAACTTTTTTATAAAAATCTGGATCACTACTAGCATCAGCTCCAGCCAATAGGTCATTTGTCAATGTATATGTATTTGGATTTTTATTAATTGAAGTTGCAATTATGTCAGCAGATGGAAGGCCAGCATGTAATAATGATCTTTGAACCATTGGCCAAGAATCGCCAGTATTTTCTTCCGCCGTTTTTAATTGTTTTATTCTCGATTCCCCATCTAATTGATTCAAATGTTGGACTATATTAGCAGCTGATGCATTTGTAAATGAAACTTGTTGTTGTTGTGATATACCATTACCATTTTGAACTGATCTTAAATCTGATAAATGACCCTGATAAAAATTTTCCATAGAAGGACTTAATCGAGTTTTAAATATAGATACTGGATTACTCAACAAATTAGATGCCATCTGTTGTTGATTTTGAGAATTTATTGGGTCAGTTGTAGTATTATATATGCTGTTTAACCTATCCTTGGTTTTCTGTTGCATAATAGGGCTTTCCATAGCCCATTCAATTGGATTGTTATGAGCCCTATTTAAATTTGTTTTTAATGTGTTTATTGTTTGTGTAGTAGCTTTTTGTTTTGTAGCTAAATCAGCACCAGGCATATTTAACAATGCACCTGGTCTTGTTAATTCATTATATTTTTCTTTTGCTTGTAAAAATGGCAAATTACTTACATTATTACTATAACTATGTGCAAATACATTTGCTTCAACTTGACTGTAATATTTAGGATATTCATTAGGAAAATATAATGCTACTTGTTGCAACACACCAGTTGGATATTTTCCCTGGCTTGCAGTAATTAATCCCGAATTCATTTGTTCTTTTAATTGGCCCGCTTCCTGTCCTCTAAGCTTAAAAATTGAATTTGCTTGAGCATTTAACTTGTTTTGCAAAATCATTTTATCATTTTGACTAAAAAAACTTGGAGCTGATTTGTCTAAATCTTTATTAGCAAAAGGTTCATTTGCAAACTCTCTTATAGCTAAAGCTTGTTTTTGTTGTTCTTGTGGGTTGGTCAATGAATGATAATTTCTTATCATGCCCTCCATATGACCAAGTATTGTTGATTGATAAAAACCTTTATTTATAGAATGGATTTGAACAGCAGCTGAAACAGGATTGCCATTTAAATGAGATTGAGATTGATTAATTAATGAAATAGCTTGGGTTAAAGTTTCATGTGCACCTTCTATTCCTTTTTGTCTTTCTTCAGGATTTGGGTTGCCCATTGCTTCAAATACTTGTTGACCTGCATTATTTGCTAATGAATTTGCATTTAAACTTAAATTAACATTATTCTGCGCTTCTTCATAAGATGAGACCTTGTCAGCTATTCTGGAACCATATGTGCTTGCTGATGAATTAAACAATGAGGTTGCATATGCTTTATACTCATTTGGTATAGTGCCCATCATTCCATCATAATAACCTTTAATCTGTGTACTAAATTGCGCAAGATTGCCTGTTTTTGGATCAGAAGAAGCTGGGTTGTTCATTACTCCTTGATAAATTGTATTTATATGTTCTTGCATTTGTGAAGTAATCATAGATTTTTCAACCGGTGTTGCAGCTGCATTATAGATACGTCCAGCTTCTGTCAAATTAGATACAGGTTCTATCATCTCTCCTTTTTTTGAAGCTTTTATTGCATCTTTTGCGCCCTTTTTAGCCGCTTCATTATTTAATAATTGATTTGCAAAACCCCATCCCATTTTAGCAATATCGCCATGAAGATTTGCTCTTGCTTGATCAGCTTGTGCTATAGACATGTCCGCAGGTAAAACTTTTACTTGATCATTATTTTCAAACTTTTCATAATCACTCATAATTTTTACTCGTATGTGTGTTGAGAATTTCTTAACCAATTAGAATAAACATTTTCAGGATTGTTTAATGAATTCCACGTTTTATCCATTTCTTTATCATATTCATTTTCATTCATTGTTTGTGATTGATTTATTGAAGTTGTATTTGGAGTTTTTTGAGTTTGATATGCAGACATTCCTAATTTAGCCGCAGTGCCTATCATTCCAAAATAATTTTCCCATTTTTGTGTTTGTCGTTCAGCATGTGAAGCTGATATTTTTGAATTAATATCATTTTCTTCAGATTGCAAATTTAAATTTCCAATTTTAGTTGCTTTTGCAAAATTATTGTATGATTCATCTGATAAGGCTTGAAATGTTCCTGAACTCAATGCCATTCCTTTACTCACCGCAGTTGCTGTTTGTTGCGCTTGTATTTGCATTAATTTGTTGTCTCGTGCTACTTGTTGTTCAGAAGCTGCCAATTTTTCTTGATTTTCTTGTCTTTGTAACGCTTGTTCTTGTGCTTCTTGTGCTTGCTCTTCAGCTTGTTCTTGTTCTTGCATTTCCATTAAAGATGCACCTGCTGCAATTGCAATTAAAACTGGTCCCATTATTTTCTCCTATGCTGTCAATACAACAGATATGCCTAAAATTGTACATGGCAATGGATATTCCATTTTAATTTCTGCATATGAAATTCTTGTCCATCCACCTTTAATTGTGCTTGTCATAAATATTCCATCATCCGGCTCTGCTGGCTGATCTAATATTATACCTCCTGAACTACCACTGCTTGCAAAATTTTCTACCGGAACACTGACATCATTAATTTTAAATGAATATGAATCAACATAATGTACATAAACTTTAGATATAGTTTTCTTTGTATACAAAGTGTCACCTGTCTCTGCCATTATATGTGCAGGCATTAATTTTAAAATATTTTCATGCCCTAATCCTATATAATACTTTCCAGTTTTAGGTATGTCTATTACTATATCACCTGTTGCTGACATTTGGAAATTTCCTATAAATGTTGCTTTTGGTCGTTTTGATGAATTTCCAACATCCGTTAATACTTGTACTGTTCTGCCATGAAGCTGAGTACTATTAGGAAATGATAGAGTTTGAACACCTGTTGAATTTATTGTCTTGGTCTCATATGAATCCATACATACAGTCCAATCCATTTTTTCTAAATAATGTTGTGATGATGATCCACGAGTAGTAATAAAATATACATCATCTTCTAGTACACAAACATTATTCCAATAATCATCAAAAGAATTTAAATCCGTTGTTTTACCTTCATATGTTTTTGTACTAGCCCAAGCAGATACATTTTGTTCTGACAAAGTTTGATATGTTACAAGGCTGCCACCATTTGTATTTCTATCTGCATTAATTAATAAAAGCAAATTTGAATCATATGCATTATTTATAGTATATGCTGACATATCAACAGGATTGTTAATTAAATGTGTACTCATTACCGAAACATCTGTTGAATTATAAGATTGTCCATCCGCTGCACAATTAAAAGCCATAATGGCCCTGCCGCCGCGTTTAACATATAAAGTTGAACTGTCTAGTATTACTGGTGTTGTTGAAGTAGATCCATTTGATGTTTGTTTTCTTATAGATATTCCAGGAGTTAAAGTGTCGTTCCATATTGGTGATGCAGATTCTCCGCTGTTAGTAAATACTTGTAATGACCTTCCTGAAACTATATTTACTATATTGTCAGATTCGCCAGAAGCAATTGTAAATTGAATTGGATCATCATCCAAAGGACCAGGCAAAAAATCTCTATAATCATCCCCAATAGCACTCATGAATATTGATTGTGGAACACTTGAACCACCTGCAAAAATTAATCTGTTTTCGTAAAATGTTACACACGCTGGCCAACCACGTGTCGAATTGTAAGCTGTTTCTTTTATTACAACTTGCGTTCCTATATTTGCCAATTCACCAAATGCTGTATGTATTCTTACTCGTACTTGTGTTGCAGATACAAATTGAACAATAGTTGCAGTTCCTATTTGCACTGACGTTGTTGGACCTAATGCTGAATAAGTTCCACCAACAAAATTTGCAGTAAATTCAAATGTAGATGATGCTGATATTGTTAATGTTGGGCATGCATTATCTGCTGTTGATGGAGGCGTAATTGTTATAGCTGATAATGTAAATGTAACATCATCATAGGTATTATTATACAAATATACTGGTGGATTTTTAAATGTAAATGAAGCTCCTGTTATGTTACCAGACAAATATGTTAGTTGAAACGGCTGTGCTGATTCTGATGCCAATATTAATTCATTTTGTTGTTGTGCAGATTTAACAAGCTTGCTTTCTACTGAAGCTGCTGAAAAAGGATTAGTAAATGTTGTAACATTAGATGTTGCAATGTCAATAACACTTATTCCATCTACACTAACATTTCCTAATATTACCAAAAAATGTTTATCACCAGTTTTCCATGAAAACATTTGAAAATGATCTGCACCATGAATATCTATTGCTGGTAATGATATTCCAATATTTTCTGTTCCAAATCTAGTTTTTGCCGCACCACCTGGAAGTACAACCCAATTTTCCAATTTTGCTGCTGCTTTGTTATAAAATGTTAAATCAGATCTAGCAAATAATGTTTTGTCGATTTCTCCATGTGTAAAATCATGATTAGATACAATATAGGCCATGTAACTTCCTTAAACAAAATGACTAGACCATAATCTTTGATCTTTGATTGGTTCAATAGGTTGTGCAGTTGAATCTCTATTTTGAGCACTAAACATTTGTGCCATAGCTTTTTGTTCCCAATATTGTGCTATTTCTACATTTTCTGTTACTAACATTGCGCTTTCAGCTGCCAATACATAACTTAATAATTTTGAAAAATATGGTGGAAACAACCCTTCGCTTACTTTTGCTATGTATCCCCATTTAAATGGTGGGTTGATGTTTGTCCATATAATGCGGTCAGTAACTATCGTGTAATTGGCCCATGGATAAGATTGATATGCTTGAATATAATCTCCAGGCAATTGATATGCATAATTCCATCTAGGGTCTTCTGGAGTACTTGTATCTTGAATTAATTCTGCCCATTTTAATGCAAAGCGCCATGGATGGCTTGCCAATACATCTGGAAGTTGTTGATCATATATAGAGGACATTGCTTGAACAACAGTGTTGCTTAAATCTAATGTGTTAACTGGAGGATTACCTAAATAAGATAATGCATAATTAATTATTTCTAATTTAGTTGCCATATGTCTCTCTTATTAAAGGGCAGATTAAACTGCCCTTTATAATTAACGTTTTTATGGACGATGTACAGTAATGTTAAGTTTAAAAGCATTTCCTGGATCGGCATTAAACACAACAAGCACTGCATTTGCTTGTGTAATAGCTGATACTACTTCAACATTTGCAACCGTCGTATGCACAGTAACTTGTACAACGTCTGTTGCTGCAAGACCGTGAAGACTAAAAGTTTGATTAACATTTCCAGCGACAGTCGTAACAATAGCAGTATAAACAGGAAGCACACCAAGAGCAAGGTTTGCTCCTGTTATTGTACTATTAGCAATTTTACCTCCTACTATTGTAGAATCTGCAATTTTATCTGCTGTTACGGCAGAATCAGCAAGTTTACTTTCTGTTACTGCAGCATCAGCAAGTTTAACTGGTACTACTGCAGAATCAGCAAGTTTAGCTGATGTTACGGTAGAATCAGCAAGTTTAGCTGATGTTACGGTAGAATCTGCAATTTTATCTGCTGTTACTGCAGCATTAGCAAGCTTAGCTGTTGTTATGGCAGCGTCAGAAATGTCAGCGGTATCCACAGATGCTGGAGGTAATGTTTCTGTAATTTCTTCTATTGTAACACCAGTGCTAACACTTTGAGTTACCATAGCAAGTATCAAAGTAGCATCAGTTGCAGTAAATGAAATCAAAGAGCCTTTGCTTAAAACTTTATATTTGTCTAAAAAATAATTATTAGCCAAAATTGTTTCTTTTTTATCTCCTGCTTTACCTCCATCATATCCAAAGTTATGAGGTGCTTGACTTGAGTCATATAAACCTGCTGAAACTTGAACAAAATATTGTGTATCTAAAGCCATGCTTGTTCTCCTTAAGTTGTTTCGTCACATTTAATTTCGACAATACCTTTTGGTAGTAATGCTGATGCACCCAAACGCATTCTTGAAATTGTTAACCATGATTGATGAGCGGCACTCCATTCAATTTCAGTTGTTGGTGTAATTGAATAAGCACGACCAAGTGAACTTTTTTGCCAAGCAAAACATGATCGAATGTCTCCAGCTTTTGGTATTCCACCTTCTGGACGTGTACCTAAAGTAATAACTTTAAAGCCCATAAACGTATCAATTTGACCATTCATAAGGACGCGGTTATTAACATATAAAGTATTTGTTGCGGTTTCTTCGGCCATTAAAGCTTGAATTTGACTTGGTGTGACAATCAAAACTCGATCCTCTGGATCAACATTTTGCTCATCTAAAATTGCTGAAGCTTGAACAACTTTTGCTACTGACATATTTGCTCCGCCATCTGTAATGACATTTGCTGCGGGAAGAGTAGCAGCATCTAATGCTGCAATAACAGTTTGATCTTCTCGTCGACCAGCTGCTTTAGCATGAGTTTGACCAAGATTGCTTAAAACATCAATTTGAAGTTCGGCTTGTTGATAAATATCGACTGGTAGGTTAAAAACCCAATTGTCAAACGTAGTTGTAATTTGTTCGTAATCTAAATCAGATACAGGAACTAATGATTGGAATGCTCCACGTTCAACCATAAGGCCTTCGCCTTGAATTGGCCACTTGTATGCATCACCTACTGCATTAAAAATAGTTTGTGTTGTGTCACCAAGATGTGCGGCACCTTGATAAACATTTGTAAAATTATCATGAAATTGCTGAATAGCAACATTACTAAGACTAGAAGGCATTGTAGTTCTCCAAAAAAGTTAATTGATTATCAGTCAATCAAATTTGAAGGTGCCAATGCTTGTCTTCTTATAAGATGACCTCAGTTAAGAGGTTGCCCTAAAATAAGGGTCCATAATTAATAACTTACATTATTAGTTAATAATTGTCAATGATATTATTTTGTTATATAATATTTTTTTGGAGATGGCCATGTTATTAAATTTTTTTCTTTATGTGAATGTTTTGTTATTAACATTAATTTTTGTTGTTTTCGTTTTTATAATTTTTACTGTGCTGTATTCATTTTGGGAAAGCTACAAATTTGAAATCAACAACAAAAATAAAAATAAAACTTAATAGGATCTTTCACCTGGAAACATTTTTGCATATTCTGCATACAATGCTTTTTGAGCACTTGATCGGGCTGGGCCAGACATTTTTTGAACTTCTGCTAATTTTGCTCTTAATGAATTATGATCATTGTATGATAATTCACCAGGAGATGCTGGTATAGATGATGGGTTAGAAGAATTTACCATATCAATAAATGTTTTTAATCCTTTATCAGTTGTGATTCCATCTAATACATCGTTTAACCCTTCTTCACTGACACCAGGCATATTTGCTGCCATGTTTACGGCTTGTATAAATTTCTCTTTATTTGCCTCGCCAAATTCTGCAAGTTGTACATCTACATTTTCATTAACAGCATTTATTACTGCCTCTGCACTTTCTTGTGTTGCTTGATGATTTGCCATCTGAGACAAGCTAAGCAACTCTGTAAATGTTTCTTGATTCATGTTATTTTTTTTTGCAAGTTCGGCAAATTGTGAGATTGTCGGATCATCAGTATTGATTTCAATTCCTAGTTCTGATACGGCTTCATTTAAACCTAAATTGTAATCGCCTTCTGGTGCGCCAGTAAATCCTTCTAATGATTTTTGATGATGAGCTTGAAGTTTAGCATAACCTTCAGCCTGTGCCTCAACTGTTTTAAATGTTCCCGGTTTAAACCATTTAGGAATTTCACCTTTACCTTCTACACCTTCAGATAAATACCATGTGCCTTCTGTTGAAACTGGAGCATTTGCTGTATCAGATGTATTGTTTGTTGATGAATCTCTAGAAAATGTTGCTACTTGATCTGTATATACATTATTTTGCGTTTGTGGAGTTGTGTCAACTGTTGTTGTTGCTCCTTCAGTTGTTTCACTAACTTGTCCTGCTCCTTCATTCATTATTTACCTCCATTAATTTTAATTTTGTGTTCTTCAATTTGCCCTAATATCATTCGAACAAAATCATTTTGAGATACAATATATTGCATTTCCTCTAAATTTCTTGTCCCAATTGGTGAATAAAGGCGAAGTTTAATTGCTTCCATCCATTCTTTTCCAAAAGGATTTTGATCTAATGCCTCATAAGCACAATAATTTATCCTTTCCATTTTTTCTTTGTTTTGTTTTTCTTGTTCTTTTAGTTGGATTTGTGTTGATTCTATTTCGTCCATTTATTACCCTCCCACAGGGTTTCTATTGATTAGTTATTCAATGTTGGCACATTATTTGCTTGCTCATTATTTTGTTGTGAGTTCATTTGTGATTGCATTAATTTTCCAGTATTTTTTAACATTTGCTGCTTGCTTAATGCATCTCTAATTACATCTACTGACACATTAAGATTATTACAGACAAAATCTGGAACTTTGTTAATATCCAAGCCATACATTATTCCATATTCCGCATATTGTGGCCCAAGTATATTCGAAATATAATTTGATGCCTTAATAATTTTTTTGATTTCATTCTCTTTACTTATTTCCATCATTGGAGAATTAAACTCTACTTTTAAATGTTTGCCATTAATTTTTTTAACCGGCCATAAACCCAGTCTATGTCCTATTGCCCAGCAAATATCAAAAACTGGCTTGTTAACTTCAGTAATAAATCTATTAGCTGACGCTTGATTTTCTCTTGCCCACTCTCCTTGCCTTGCGCTAATTTCTGTTGCAGTTTTATTTCCTTGTTGTTCTGGTACAATTGGGTTTACATTTAATGCACTATTGATTGATTGCACTAACTCAGCCCTAGTTAATTGAGAATAATTTGGTTGGCCATTAATGGTTAATTGCTGAACTGGCGGGCTATTCATACCATTTGGTCTAACAGGAATCATGCAACCAGGTTCAATTCGAGCGGTGTATTGGTTAATTTCTCCACCACCTGCAACTAAAAATATTGGATTTGCATTAAATGAAGCTGACCTTAAATCAAATTCTGCAATTTTGTTTACATCTTTAATAAAAGGCAATACATCAACAATAGGTCCCCTACCTAATACTTCTCCTGCATACACATTCCACCTAAACACAATCCAAGGCGAATAATTTCGGTATTCGCACAACAAAAAACAACTGGATTCTTTGTCCATGACAAAATATGCGTAAGGTTTGTTTTTGCTTGCCTCTGGATCAAAAAAAGTTCCTTCAATCAATTCTATTTCAGCTGTAGGATCTGTTTTTATTCTTCGTGCTAAGCTAGAACTTAATTGTGCTTTTGGCCAGGTTTTTAATATATTATCTGCTTGAATCTTAAAATTTCGATATACATTCTGAACCGAATTTGAAGGTCCAGGTTCTAATGCAATTTGATGCAAAGGTATAGATGTAAATTTAAAAGGATCTTCAGTTGTTCCTTCATTTATTAAAAGAACACCAGTAGATACACCCATTTCCATTAAACTTTGATAACAAACATTTTGAAAATTGCTTTGCCATAGTTTTTCAAAAAACAAATTTTCCCAATTTTCACATGATTTTTTGGCTTGTTCTATTCCACCTGGTGCATTCTCACTTAAAGGTCCTGGTGTTATATTTGCCCAATGTTCACTGGTCGGTAGCATCCAATTTTGCAAATTAGCTGCAAACTTTTTTAATCCTACAACTGCAGTAGCATCATATATATGTTCAGTCCTTGGCGATCCAGGTGAATATTGTTGAACAGAAAATTCGCTTCTGTTAGGCATAGAATAATTATATGCTTGCTGCAAAATATTCTTCCATTTATCAGAATTCGATTTAGCTTTGTTATAACGTTCAATTATTTTCTTTGGGTCTAAAGCCATTGTATTATCCTAATGTTTGATTTTGACCACCTTGAGCAGGACTACTACTTCCCATTCTTCTCCTTTGTTTTAATTCATTCTCCATGGCTTCTTTGTTTTTTTCCTCTTCTAAATCTTTTTCCTGCTTTTCTTCTGCTCTTAATTCTGAGTCATCTGGCTCGCCCGGTGATTTAGGAAACAAACCTGAAAATGGATTTACAATACTTCCCATATCTATATCTCCTGATTATTATCAAATTGAAGTAATTTATTAAACAGTTGCCAAGGTGTCCACGCACGTTTAATTTTAACTCCTAAAATATTTTTTGTTAAACTTACACAGTTATGCGGATTAATGCTTGGCCAATTACTGCACAAAATTTTATCTGGTACAATCTTAGTTTTTATGATTTTAACTTTTTTTCTTTTAATGATTTTAATATAATCCTGTATTTTTTTTTTAAAAAAAGTTATCTGAATTTTGTTATACAAAAATTCTATTCTTAATACACCATTTAAAAAATCATAAAATGTAAAACAATGATGAAATTCTTTTTTTAAAAGTTTGTGTACCCAAGCTAAATTAGTAGATTCAAATCCGACATATGCTGTTGTGGATTTTTTCTTAATGACTGCTTTGATTGATTCGTTTCCAAAAAACTGTATAGCGGAAGCACATATGTTATTTGGATTCCATTTGCCTTTTGACATTTAGATATTTTTTCCTTTTCATCTTGTTCATTATTTGAAATAATTAAATTAATTTTTTCTTCATTTAAAACTTTTTTTTCTAACTCAACAATTGATTTTTTCAAAAATTTAAGAGTTGCCATTAGTCATGTCGATTAGATTTTTGAGATTCTTTATAGTGTTCATCTTTTGCACGATAAGATTGAGATCTGTCAGTTTTGTGCGCATTATCAATTACTGATTTTCGCATATGAGTAACTGGACCTAATCCCAATTTAATATCTGGTACAGCAGGATGTATTGTTACATTTTCTGGATCAGGCATTTTTCTATTATCAGCGGTGTCTTTTCCCAATAATACTCTTGACAATGTTTTCATTTTATTTTCTCCTTTTGTCCCCATGAATCAAACGATTAGCTAATCCCTGCATTTTATTTTTATTTTCAAACAAACCATTCATAGCTTTTCCCATTTTGCTATTTCCATTTTGAACAACATTTAAAACCGCCCTAACTCTTTTGGGAGAATAAACATTATTTTTTGTATTTTCCATTTTTGTATTTTCCATTTTTGTATTTTTCATTTAAGCATCCTTAACTTTGTTTTCCAAATCAGTAAGTCTTTCAACTAACTTGTCCATCTCAATTAAATCTTTGGCACCTTTAATTAAAACCATTAAATCATTGGCTTGACGAGTGCTCAAATCCCCATTAACCATAGAAGATATAATGCAATCTATTTTTTCTTGATCTGTTTTTGCTTCTTTAAATTCGGGAACATTAATTCCTGAAACTTCATCGCTAGAATACTCTCTTCTAATTCTCGATTCAGATATTAAAAATTGAAATTTTGGATTCATTATATTATCAGCAGATAATTGCTCCCAAAAAGCCCTAGAAAGTGCCCGTCCCTTTTTGTGAAAGTCCGAAAACATTGGGTATTGCTCGATCCATTTATAATATGTACTTTTTGCAATTCCCAAATTTGCAGCTATTTGAGCCACTGTTTGTCCTTGACAAAACCAAGCAAATATTTTGGACAACTGCTCTTCTGGATCAAACTTAGTTGGCCGACCAGTAATATATTCTTTCATGCAAGCTTCATATCTTGCAAAATCTTTTTCCCCCATTTTTCCTTTATAGTTTTTTACTTCTTCTTTTATTTTTTTTCTTTGCTCTTCAGAAAAATTAAATGACATACTTGATCTCCATTTTCAAGAATTTTTTAACATATTTTTATTTTAAATGCAAGAGATTTAGAAGAAAATAATTTTATTTTATTATATACCCCCCCCCAGAAATTTAATTACAACCTTTTTTACCAATTGAACCATCCGGTAAAATTGTTTTGCAATCTGAAGCAAACTCACTAATTTGTTTGGCTGTTAATATGGAACCACTCAAATCATCGTTATTAAAATTAGCGCCATATAACGCCGCACCTGTAAAATCTGAGTTTTCAAAATTAGAATTTGTTATTGTTGCTTTGGTTAAATTAGAATTTTTAAAGTTAGAATTTTTAAAATCAATATAATTTAAGGCAATATCATTGCTCAAATTTGCTGAATTTAAATTTGAAAAAGAATGATAAATTCCTGTATTTTTAAAATCCATCGTACTTAAATCACAATTGGGACATTGATTGTTATTAATATATTTATTTACATCATTTTGGTTATAACCAAAAACCAAATTGCTAACCAATAATCCTGAACATACAATTAAACTAGAAATTTTAATATTTTTTTTATTCATTTTCATTTTAATCTCCTTTTGCAATTAAAACATTAAGATTTAAATTTTGATAAAAAATTATTCCAATCCTTTGCTGAATTAATTTCCAAATAGGCATTTACCAAATCAACACAATTATCAAAACAATCACAAACAGCAACCGTATAGTTATTATTAGAAAGTTTTAATGCGATCTTTTTTTGATTTTCAGTTAACTTTCCTTTTTTAGATTTTAACTCTACAAACAAACCAGCAGACCAAGGCATTTTTGGATGTGCAAAAAACAAATCCGGTACACCAGGAACAACTCCCATTGATTTAAGTTTGCGTCCAGTTTTAATTGTTCTTAACTCACCATTTGGGGTGTGCCAAAACAAACAATTTTTTTTAAGTTGAAAATATTTAACCACTGCTTTTTGGATTAACAACTCAGTTTCAAACATTAACAATTCCTAGACTAACATTTATAATTGGTTTTGCAAACTGTTATCTTATGTTTTATTAATTTTTTTCGCAAGACAGACTTTCAATAAGTTTTTTTGTTTTTTTCAAAAGCAGCCTATTCTTTTTTCTATCAAAATTTTTATTTTTGTTTTCAATTTGAAAAATTTCTGGTTTGGTTTTTTTTTGGCAAGATTTTCTCCAATTTGGATCAATTGCTTTACAAAGTTGAAAAAATTCTTGTGGAACAGGAGGCCAAGAATTATCATGTTTGTCTCCTTGCCAAGGATTGATCCATCGATCAACAGCTTGAGACAAAACTTTTGCCGAAAAAGGTCTTGCAGCCCAGGTAAAACCTTTTCTTAATTCGATATAATCTTCGGGTTTAGGATTTTTTCCAACAAACTTAAACGTGTACACCATTCGAAACGATTCAAACAATTTATCTACATTTTCAGAAATTTCATTTCTTTGCGATTTGTCAAAATTAAAAACAGGCAAAAATGTATCATTTTCTGAAAATTGGGTCTCCATGACATTTGCTTTCCTTGGAATAGGCATCGTGCAATTTTCTAAAGCTTGCTTGTTTTGTTGATCCATCTTCTTTTGCAAAGTTTTGTTTGACAAGGTCATAATAATACTCCTCTGTGTATTCCGTTTCATGCTTTGAAATAAAATTCGAAAATTTGTAAATATAAATTTTTGGTGTTTGTTTTAATTTTGTGTCAACCACATAATCAACAAATTGACAAAACAAATTTGCCAATTGAGATTTTGTTAAAGTTTTCATTTTTTTAAATGATGACCCCTTGGTTGTTTTTAAAGTGCCCAAAATGGAATGATAAGCCATGTACAATCCATTTTCTGACATTACCCCTTGTGATTTAATAGGGTCAAAAGAAAAGTCGCTACAATCCAATCTATGGAGCTTTTCCAAAAGTTCATTCAAAAATGGCGTTTCCGTATTTTTTAAAAAACAATATCCAACAGATTTGGTCAAGTCAAATTCAAACAGCCTGTGGATAACTATTTCTTTTTCTTTTTTTGTTTTATTTTTTTCTATTTTCTTTATTAAATTATTATTAGTATTAGTAATATTATTAATATTATTAATATTATTAATATTATTAATATTTATACGCGCGCACGTATATACTAATTTTTCATCAATTGCAAGAGTGTTATTAATAATTTTTAAAAATCCTTTTTGAAACAATATGTTAAGTTCTTTTGGGTATTTTTTCAAAAGGGTTGCTAATAATAATATTTCTGAGTCTTCATCCATATATTTTTCTCCGCGTTTGTTAGTTTATTGTATTATACCCTTGATATTTTTGTTTGCAAGTGTTATTATTTGTGTTAGTTACAAAATAAGAGTAAAAATATGGATTAAAATTATAGATGGGCAGCTTTAATGTTGGCTTCTAAATTTGGATACACAGAAACAGCAAAACTTTTAATCAAAAATGGTGCAAATGTTAATTCTGTCCAAAAAGATGGTCATACTGCTTTAATGTGTGCCGCTTATTATGGAGATACCGAAATTGTAAAACTTTTAATTGAAAATAAAGCTGATGTTAATGCTATCAATGAATATAGCGAAAATGCTTTATTTTTTGCTGTTGAACACAAAAACATTGA
>JAAHTG010000696.1_pt1 | contig 27505 bp, 22 predicted proteins | sample 6116081 | NCBI WGS metagenome assembly JAAHTG01 (sample SAMN13939989, study PRJNA603662) | sponge metagenome | isolation source: marine sponge | host: Mycale hentscheli | place: New Zealand | collected 2005 | reverse complement strand
CTCACAGTGTCGGCGGGTGTCCGACACTGGTTACCCCTTTATGGAAAAAAAAATTTGATTAAAAAAAAATTTGATTGGTTTGCTCCATTTTTTTGCAAGATTAAAAAAAAAATTGAAACAAAAAACCACTTATTATGTTCTCGACCCAGCAACCCAGCAACACCCAACCGTCCGACACTGGAGCGTCCGACACTGGAGCCAAAAAAAATTTGATTAAAAAAAAATTTGATTGGAATTCTCCAAAATATTGCAAGGAAATAAAAATCAGCCAGCAACAAAAAATGAATCAAATTCAAGATACTGAAATTAATTCACTTGACATCCTGCTCTCTCCGACCCCGAAAAAGATCATCATTAAAAAAAAAAGAAAGCTCAAAATTAAAAAAAAAGTCCAAAAAATTGAAGTAGATTTTCAGAAAAATAAATTGGTAATAAAAAAGAAAATGGGAAGACCCGCAGGAAGATTAAATAAAAAAACCGTCCAAAAGTATGCTGTCAAGTCGTGCCTCGATGATATGATTGGGCGACTTGAGCGAGTTGAAATTGAGGATCAATTAATTCAAGACCTTGATGAATTGAATAATATACCTGAAGTTCCTGAGGTTAAGGTCAAAAAGAAAAGGGTGTCAAATCCGATGAGATATTTGACCCGTAACCGATGTGAAGCAAATGTATGGGCTTTCGGGACGAAATTCGCACAGTGCTCTGCATGCTGTGACGGCGATGGCTCAGGTCTCTGTAAAACTCACAATAAAATAACGGCTAAAATTCAATCGAAACCAAATATAGGTAAATTTTACACTGCGACAAAAGCAGACGTTCATGGACTTTCAACGCATTTCTGGTCTTGTTTGCCTTGTGCTGATACCTCTGAGGGAACTCAAATTTACAGTCAAGATCATCGCTTTAAAATGGACGATTATGAAATGCTCGGACTTGATGAGGGGTTCGTTCCTTGGATGCAGGGAGCAAAGACTGAAGAGGGTAAAGGGTGGATTAAGGAGCAAAAAAAGATTTTCAAGGTGGCGATGAAACGTTTCAGAGAGGATATGTTGAAAGCTTATGCTGAAGATCCTGAGGGATTTGAAATTCAAAATTGTTAAAAATCAAAAAATCAAAAAAACATAAAAAACACAATAAAATAAAATAAAAATTCTGTAATTATAAGTGTAACATAAAATGAAAAGAGAATGTAAATATGAATTTTTTTTTGAAAATAGTTGTGTTTTTTGTGTTTAATGTGTTAATTGTGTAAGATATATTAAGTCCTACTTGCTGGAGGCTGAGACTGAGCCCTAACCCCTTGACCTGAACCAGAAGGTCTGGTAGGTGTCAAACTTCTCATTCTTACTGGAGTATTACTATATTGAGGAGGGTCTCTCCTATCATCTCCTGAAGGTGTCTCAGCTGGAGTAGTGGCACCTCCTCTTCTTCTGATCCGTAACCTAATTAATGCCTCCCTTCTTTTCTCAGCTGTGCTTCCTCTTTCTCTCCTACCTCTTGACCTTCTTTGAGATGTTTCAAAATCTGGAGTAAATCTCGATTTTCTTCCTTCTTTAGTTTCTCCTTCTTTAGTCCCTGCTTCTTTCTCTTCCTTAGTTTCTTTCCTACCTTCAGCAGATTCAGCCCGTATCCTTCTTTTTTCAAAAGCATCAAGAGGCTCAAACCTACTCTCTCTACGAGTTCTACTTCGTCCTCTCCTAGGAGCCTCTTTTTTTTCATCTGAAAATGAGGGAACATTAGGAAATCCAGTTAAATCTTGACCTGTTGAAGGTATATTTTCAGCTCTTTCTACACTTACCTCTTGGTTCAGATTTGATGCTTGCCTAAAAGGAACCCCTGTAAATTCTCCCATTGGGTCAGTTAAAGTTACACCATCTCTATATAAAGTCTCTTCGAAAATATAGGCAATTTGTTCTATTATTTGTCTTCTTTCAGGGCTTAAATCATCGGGGGTTATAGTCTGAAACTCACCTGTGACAGGATTAGTATATAATTTTATTATAGCTGATGAAAGTTCAGCCAAATACCTAGCTCCCTGAGGTGCTATTTGAAAGGTTGCTATCGCTTGATTTCCTCCAAACTGCTGGTCTAATTCTACTAATTCACCGTCTTGATTTAAGGTTACCCTATTAATTACTTCATTTAATCTCTCTGTGCCAGGGCTGTCAGGGTCTTCATAAAATTCAAATATTTTTTGTAATCCTCCTATTTTATCAATAGTCTTTAATACATAATCCATCATTCTACCTGCGACTTCAGCATCTCCATTACCGTCGGGAGCGCCTACAAAAGCTTCGGGTTGTAATTGACCTTCATGATAAATTAAATCTAACGGATATGTTTGAATAATTTGCTGAACCACAAAAGCTACAATATCTGCCTCAGCAGGGTCTTCACCTAAAGCAGTAGCAATCTCTGTATTAAATGCTTGAACTTTATCTATGAAAGTTCCCTGTCTTAGACCTGCTTGAACTTCTCCTAGACCTGGAGCAGGAGTGTTTTGAAGAAGGTCAGCATCTACAATTTGCCTATTTATATTACCTACTCCGTGTCCTCCTCCTGACCTACCTCCTTCTCCGCCTGACCTAATACCTGATGTCCCTCCTTCTCCTGTATTACCACCTCCTCTACTTGTGTTCTTCATGATTTGTTGTAATAATTCATCTTCTTTACTCTCTGGAGCTTCGATATTTAAGGGTGTCCCCATAACATCTGTCTGCGGAGGAGGCACAACTATATCCCTCTCTATTTTATATATAATAGTTGAATTGTTCGAACATTTTTGTAACCTACCTGTAATAGGGTCTCTGAAAGCTGTGTGGATTAATGATAAATTTCTATCCTGATTTACAGTATGTGTGTAAGATGACCCATAACCGTATATAAAACTACTAGCTTGATAATTTTTCATCAAATAAAATAAAACATTTTGCTGAGTTCTACCTGACCTCCAATTAGTCTGACAAATATCACTTTCTATTAGGAGAAAAGGAGATGTAGATAAAATAGGAGGTGAAGAAGCCGTTAAAGCTTGGTTTTGAACGTCAATACTAACACTTTCATTATTTAAAAATCCATTAGAATACATAGGAACTCCGTTGATTTGGTCTGCTACTGCTGTCGCATCTTTGTAAGTAAAGTAGGTATTTAATGCAGGCATTATTGAATTATCTATCGCATTACATAAAATTAATGGCTTAGAAGCCCTTGAAATCTTGTCAGGATCCGTAGTATTATAGGTGTTTGGATTAAATCTATTTTTTTGTTTTCCATAAACTGGTAACAATTCTCGATGAGATTGAAAGCCTAGTCTCGCAAACAGAGACCCCGCCCAGTTTGACTCTGAAGCCTCAACACAAGTAGCTATAATTTTGTCTCGATTTTCCTCAGTTTTCTTCCAATAATCTCCGCTGTCTGATACCCTATTGTCCCAGTATGATGATAGGTTAATAGTAGGAGGAGGCTCATAGTTCTCAGGGCACAAAAATATATTATAAATACCTACTGCTGATATTTCAGCTCTAACTCCTGAATTTCTAACAGGTTTGCTCTTAGTCGGGTTAGCCAAATCTTCAACGGTTGAATTTCTACTATATACAGCATCTTCAGAAGCACTATTAATTATAGCAGCTTTTGTCCCTACGGATGCCGCTGTAGTTTGAGCTGCCGATTTATCAGTATATGGAATAGATTTAACATTTAAAATATTATCATCTTGTAGTTGAACGAATTCACACCTACCTTTAGTAGGGTCATATTGAAAGGTAGGCTTTGTTGCTCCAGTCCAAACATAATTTACTTTATTCTGTTGTAACCCTAAATTAGGCTCAATTGGGTCACCTACATTCGTTGTAGTCGGTTGTCTCCAAATTTCGATTTCCACTGAACCAAAAAGAGGAAAGGTAGTGTTTGTGTAACCTATTTGCTTACAACCAGGGTGCCCGTCATAATAGGGTAAAGTTGAAGGAGGGTCATTCGGATCTACGCCCCCTGAATTAATAACAGGGAAACAACTCCAGGCAGGAGATGAGTTGATTACATTATTTGGTGGAGGAGTAGATAGCAACCAGGGGTTGTCACTAGTATTTTGAGAGGCATTCAATTGAAGACCTAAGAAAGGCATTTGACCTGGACTAGTAGAAGATGTATCAGTAAAATATGAATCTCCTGATATCCACTCATATCCACCTACCGCAGCGGCTTGTAAATTAGTATTTTGTTTCCAAGTTCCTTGCATTCTATCTATTCCAGAGCCTACACTCATTCCATCATAGGTAATTCGATACAAACATTTACCATCTGAGCCTTGATATATAGGGTCTGCTTGTCTATTTACTGTAAAATCATAAATATTATCCGCGAATGGAGGGTCAGTCGAAGTAGTTGTGAAAGCTAAATCTCCTGTAGCAGTAGGTAAAGTTCCAGCAAACATATCTACAGCATTAATGTAGGCAATTCTTTCCCATTCTCCTGGTGTAACGGTTGTTTTAGTTAATTCTGCGTCTCTTTTAACTTGGTCGTTATTCATAGGTATAATTGCATGATTATCATAAAAAGAATTTGAAATCCCGATTTGATTTCCCCATACTAAACAACCTATATTTACTGTAGCTAATTCAGCATAATTTTTATCCGTGTAGAATGTCCCTACCGCTAAGGCACAAAAGACTTTTTTAACCGTTTTCATTGAATCTGAAGCCACATCAAATTCTTGAACCTCTCTGAAATAAGGGTAAAATCCTAGGTCTAATGCCTCCATAAATGTAGTGTCAATTTTAGCATCAGGGTCATTTGGATTGTTAGCGGCTCTAAAATCAGCATCGTGTGGCTCAGGAGGCAAGGCATCTCCAAGTGCTATTTCTAATCCCTTGTAATTTTTCATTACATTTACAAAATTTTTATTAAATCTTGATTTAAGTTTAAGTCTTCCTAGTTGTTTCATAAATCGATATTTCTCCTCATAATCCATATTACTTGTAGCACTAACTCCTGCGAAAACCTCGTGACTTGTTGTAGGACAAATTAAACTCCTACCTGGTGATGTAACCTGAAAATTACTTGCTGTAACACCTAGGGCAGAATTAGTTGCCGTTACCGCTACGGCTGCGGGTTCAGGATTAGCAAGCCAATCGTAGTAGGCAGGTCTATTATCTGAATATTTTGCTTGATTGTCACCAGCCGACCCAGTGTCAGGATAAACATTAGGAGGGTGATATGTTGGCTGACCTGTCATAGTTCTTAATTGAGCTGTGCTCCTATCATCTGTCATACCTACATCTCCGTCAAAAATCCAATTATCTGTGTCCGCAACCTGTAATTTATAGGTAGAAGGTGCTGTAGCTGAAATATTATAATAAGTCTCATATTTTCTCATTTGTTTGGCTAAGGCAGCCCAAGTCTGATCCTCGTCATCTTCTGTAGGAAATTCTATATTAGTATAAATTAATTGATTTTCGTAAAGAATTGTAGTATTTAATGGCTTTGGAGTGCAGTTCGGAAAATTTGATAAATAATCTGTATAATCATTTGTCCCTGCTGGATAGGGGAAATTATAAACTTGATAATTAAATTGAGTATTCATAATAATAGCTTTACCTACATCTCTAAATTTATTAGCTCCATCTCCTGTTAAATTATTTAGGTTATGAACGGGAAGAGCCGCCCATCTATCTCCTAGTAGATATTTATATAAATCAGCTGTTGCCATATTTCCATAAAAAGGATTAGCCCAACCATTAAAGCCGTTAATCTGAACTAAATCCATTTCATCCGTTACAGCAGGAACCGAAAGAGGAGCCACTGGTGTTATTAGGTCTGGCTGAGGTGTAACTAGGTCTGGTTGTGGAGTAATTATATCAGGTTGTGGAGTAATTAAATCAGGTTGAGGTATAATTAAATCAGGTTGAGGGGTAACTAAATCTGGCTGAGGAGTGTAGAAACCTGGAACTTCTGGAATTAATGGCGTATTTACTTGACGACCCACTAAAATAGACCAGCCTGGCTCGGTAGCGCTTCCATCTGATTTAAACCAGAACCTTACATATCTTGTATTGATTTTAAACCAAGTCCCTAATCCTCCAAATGTATTACCTTTAGTATCTGTTCCTGAAGATATACTAGGAAATATCCATCCTCCTCCTGTGCCGTAACCCCCGTTCGTAGCAGTCCAAGAAGAACCCCAGAAACTTCCAGGAGAAGAAGAAGAAGATTGATACAAATATTGAGAAAGGTCACTATCTGCTGAAGATAAATTTCCACTTGAAAGAGACAATCCCGACACTGTGTTAGCACAGGTTATACCTAATCTATCATACATTGAAAAGGAAGAATGTTCGAACTCAAAACTATTAATTTTAATATAAATACAATTCCCATCAGCTCCACTATCAAACGTCGCATGTCTTGAATGTGAGGTAGAATAATTATTCGAAAGTCCTCCATCATCACTAAAGACTTTATATCCGTTACCGAGAACCATCGGAGCTACATTGTTCGCCTCGTCAAAATCTGAAACTAATGAAACAGTTCCATCGATTGAATTAATATAATTTATACTAGTAGCAGGAACCTCAGGAACAGGAGGTGTATAGATGTCGGGTTGAGGGGTCACTAAATCTGGTTGCGGAACTACAAGGTCGGGCTGTGGTGTAACTAGGTCAGGTTGAGGAGTTACTAAGTCAGGTTGAGGAGTAATTAAATCAGGTTGAGGGGTTATAATATCTGGTTGAGGGACTAAGGTAAATGTTGTAGTTGAACTATGTGTAAAACTTGTCTCGATTTCTCTCAAATAAGTGTTCTTCTTTACAGTATCTAACTCCTCTTGTGTAGGTATCTCTGAAGCCGCATAGGAAGTCCCTAATCGAAGTTGAGGAACACCTCCATATTGTTTTCCATAGTTACATGCTAATTGATCTCTTCCACTTGTCCCATTAGCAGGGGTAACCTTAACGGTTCCTCCATTTTTAACTGGTATAATATCCGTTATTTCATTTCTAAATTGAGCGTTTAAAGATTGATTCATTAAGGTATTTTGACTATCTGTAGTTACAAATCTATCATAAAATCCTGTCCTATTATAATAGGGAATTACATTACTTGCTACTTGTCTTCCATCTGGATTTTCGAGAGAATTTAATAAAAGGTCATTTGTCTGAGGTATATTAGTGCCTATTCCTGTTAATGATTCTTGTAACTTTTGATTAATTACAGCCGTTAAACTATTGACATCTTGCAACAATTCATTAATAGTTACATAAATAAAGGCTGTCATCGGTTCAGCTTTAGGCATTTTTTCTCCATTCATACCTAATCTTCCAGCTCCAAAATGATCGTTACGCATAAAAATATAGGGGTTATTATTACATTCTTCAACTATGTTAGCATTTCTGTAGCCAAAATTAGCTCCTGCTGGAACGTCTCCATATTCTCCCGCTGTTGATGTATAGAGAGGGTCTGTGCCTCCTGATACTGAGGTAGGGTCGAATGTAGTTTTTGGAAAATGATTTAAATCAGGATTTTGACCTGTCTGTGGAACTCGAGTATTTCTAGCATATAAAAAATGTCCGTTATTTCCTCGATGATATCCGTTAGGTAAAAATGTTCTTCCAGTTGGGCCAGTAGCTGGATTATCAAAAGGCGTCTCATTCATACATAGATTATCGTAGTTAATTAATCCTTCTTGAGAAGAACCTGCTTTTAAATTAAAAGAAGCAAAAGGGTTACCAGCATTATCAATATATAAATCACCTACATAGCAGGCACATCTCGCACCTCCAGTCCAAGCAAAACCAGGCTCTCCCGTGCCTCCATTTGTTCTACCTGAGTAGCCAGGATACTTAGTAGAAGGCACATTATTTGACATGCTAAAATATAACTCAACAACTGCTATATCAAAGGCAGGAGTTCCTAGAGGACTATAACCTTTAATCGATTCAATTTCTCCACACCAATATGAACCATAATCTCCAACACCTGTAGGATCTTCATCTGAAACCCATACGTGATTACCTACATAAAAATTATTTTGAACGTGGGAACCTGTTCTTCCTTTTAGAATACCGTTATCCCAATCTGTAAATCTAGTGGCTTGTAACGGTATTTCAGCTGCGGGCTGTGCTGGCGTTGTCTGTGTAGAAGCAAAGGGTAAAATTCGAACAGCTTCTAACCTACCTTCAGTAGGGTAATCAGCTAAATTTGTGCCAGGAGGCAACCATCCTGAATTTACTGTTTTCCATTGATAGACACAATAGGCACCTCCTGAGGGAGCACCTGCTTGAGGTGGAGTTGTTAATTGATTTACAGCTGGAACAACTCTTCCTATACTATCTAGGACAGGATATACATACCCATCACCAGCATTGATTTCTCTATAATTATTAATTTGATTAGTTGTGCCTGCTGGAATTCTAGGATTTAAATTAAAAGGCATTACTAAATTGTCAAAATCTTGGGTTCCTCCTGGAAATCCTCTACCATTTATACCTCCTTTAGGGTGAATTAATGGTAACCCGACACTATATGTGTTATTATTATTCATAGTAAAAAATACTTCCAATAAAACCTTAGTATCACAATAACCTTTATCTTCTCCATTTACTACTACGTTCTGACCTGAGAACTCTATAGTTGGCGCACCTGTCCCTGAACCCCTAATGTTAGCACAGACCATCTCAACGGATATTCTGTCACCTCTTTTTAATCCAAATTCAGTTTCGTTAGACCAGGCACCGTTGGTATTGATGTCATCATCTACATTAATTTTTGAATTTTCTCTAGAACACTCAATTAAATACGTATTGGTTCCTTGAAATGTAGTCATTTAATATATTAATATATTATTATTATTATATTAAATCTTATTATTTATATCTACTGACCTGACATAAAAATATTTCCGCTTTTAATCATCATCATGCGCTCACATTCAGCCCAGTATAGAACTCTTAACTGACTTTGCTCCGTAGGCACTCTGTCTCTTGTAAGGGTTACTATGACTGGCTGACGTCCAACTTGGATACCGTTCCCGACATAGTTTTCACCCGCATTTTTACTGAGGTTAATTCCTAGATAATTCAAACTGAAATTTAATTCAGAATTTATATTACCTTGAGTAAATTGATTTTCATTAAAGGCAGCATCGGCTCTGACTAAAGGATAGGCACCAGCTCCCGTTGTCTGACCGTCTGAACTATAAAGTCCTCTATTTACTTTAAGTGGGCTATCGTGGACTTGAGATAATTCATTGTAAAGTTTAGCTGTAGTATTTAAAGGACTAGGAAAGATGTTCTCATTATTAATCGAAACCTGAACTACTGTTTGGTCGTTTGACCCTTTAGATAAATAATTACCTAAAATTCTATTTGCTGGCTCCGAAGGCACTGCTCCGAAATTAGGGGCAGGAGGAGTTGCTATCAAAAGGTTACGAACAATTTGATGATCGAGACCCAAAAGAGTAGATAGAGTTTGAGATTGCTTAGTTCCTCCTGGGACAACAAGTGCTGGTAATGTATTAAAAACGGATACATAATCTGTCATTACTAAGTTAGCTCCCTTTTCTAATTCTTCTTGAATACGTTTCATAGGGGAAGGAACTCCAGCAATATCTTCATAGTAAATTAAATCCGTTGATAATTTGAGAGAAGATTGTTGAATTAAGTTACCTGGCCCACCATCATTTATACCTCTGAAAGGCAATAGGGCTGCTGAACCAGCATTAGTTCTGACCGCAACGGCTCTGTTACCAGCTAAATCATCAGAAAAGTGGAAGACAAATCTAACCCGTTCTTTAAGTGCGAAAAGTGGGAGAGGAATTTGTGAAAGAACTGGAAAGATTTCTTTAAGTTTAATACAAAAAAATGGAGTATTTGCATTTCCTGTAGTTCTAAAATGCTGAAGTTTATTTGCTTGCTGAGCTGCTGTCTGGACTAATCCGAGAACACCTTGATTAGCTAAACTACCTTGCTGAGTTGTAGTCTCAATAGTATTTAAGGCAAGCTGACCCCAGCCATTTGTTGTGCCTCCTGAAGCTCCTCCATCAACTGTTTTCATACCTGAGAATGAACCTAGATAAACATTATGGGTTTGGTCTCTGATATCCTGATCTACGAATAAATTTTTAAGTTGCATCAAATGTGGTAATTCTTCAACGGAACTTATCAAAGTTGTGCCAAAAAATAATTCTGCTCTGTCGATGCAGCCTAAAATACCCGCCATTAAAGGCAAGTCCATTCTATCATTTGCTGTAACCTCATCAGTTTGTAACTGAATTTGTAAAGCTACATCACTAGATAAAATACCTTCTTGGGGCAATTCAAAAGTGGCTTGAGATTGTGAGAAAGATCTCGGTTCTATTAGGCGGGTTTCAACTCTTTGCGACTGACTTTCAGCCGCTGAAATTCCAACCATTCTTGCTAAATCTGCTCTTCGTTTCATTTATATATAGTCTTGATATTTTATTTTAAAAAACTTGACTTTTAAAATAAGACATTTTTTTCACTAATAGTTATAATAATCATAGTAGCTTTCTAAAGCTTTTTTTTGTTTCTTCGATTTTCCATATTTCTGAATACTAGGTATGTCATCTATGTTCTCAGCAATAGTTCTCGCAAAATTTAAAAATTTATGCTTCGGTATAGGGGACATTGAATTAGGGGTTAAGGTTTGCTCTTGATCTTTCTCTCTCCAAAACATACTTGTGACTGCTCCCATTTTATATATAACGGATATATTATTTTTAATTAATTTACAATTGAGACTAATCCATTATTATCATAATTAATTACACTTCTATATAGGAAGAATGTGTAAGAACTCATTGGACTAAAGCCGTTGAGTTTTGAAATTAATCTAATAGAATAACTTGTTTGCTTAAAGTTTGCTGTATTTCCAACTCCCAACATATCACCTACTCTAATACCTACACCATATACATTTTGGAAGTAATTGTTAGTAGTATTAACTATATCATTTGTTAGGGAATTGTGCTGAGTGTCACCGTTTGCCGTAGCAAAGTTCTCAGAATTTTGACCCGCTAACTGATCGGTTGCCGCTGAAGTTCTTGGTCGGATAGCCATCGCATAGTAGTACTGGCGTTGAGCGTCGTAGGCTGAACCTAAGTATTCATCAGCTACAGCTGGATTTCTTCGAACAACTTCATTCTCATCTACTTGAAACTGTAACGGATATAAGACACCTCCTCGCATGAAACTAATTTTCGTAATAGGAGCTATCTCATTATAGGCAGTTCCTGGTAAGGCATCAGCTTTATTCAAGAGTGGAGTTGTTTTCATTGAATCTTCTCCATAATTCGCTATGTGTGGAGTAGGGACATAATTTGTAAATGTCGATACTACAGCACCTAAAGCAGGATTAATTTGAGTTGTTTGGTCGTTGTTGTTAATGACACCATAGAAAGAACTAAATCCACTAAATGGATAGGAAGAAATAGCAGGAAGTCTGCCTCCTTCAGGCATCGCATATTCTCCCATAAGAGATACGTTACTTATTTCGTAATAGGAATTAGGAGTAGTAGCAGTGCCTCCAAAAAGAGCCTGTATAGAACTTTGGAGAGAAAATTTCAAATTTAAACCACCTACTCCGTTATCCATTGACAAGGGAATGTCAGCTCCTTGGAGGAAAATACCTGCCATTATAGGCATAGCAACACTCATTTTTTTATTACAATATCTACCTTGAACCTGTTCGTTTGAAGAAACACCAAATTCATTAGATAAATAAGTAGTATATTCATTCCATCCTGAACCTGATGGGAGAAGAGAACCTAAAAGACGACCGTAGTGTCTAATAGTTTCTAAATTTTGATTCATAGCATTGTTGATTTCAAGCTGTGAAAATAGGGAAGCAACACCTACTCTGGAGTTAAGGCGAACTTCTATTTCACCCGCTCCAGACTGGTTGTTATTATTAGGGGCAGCTCCTGCTCCATCCTTAAGAACGACATCGAAGCAGAGTTTTAAATTTTTCGATCTTACATAGTATTCATTTGGAGCTATTGAAAAGGTTATGATTGGATTTCCGTTGCGGTAAGACCACGTAGAGTTTCCACTTGTTTGATTGTCTGGGGCAATTTCAAATTTGCGAACAGCAGCAATGTTAGACATTATATACATTATCCTTTTAAAAAAAAAAGGGTTTAACCCCAATTTTTAAAATTTTTTTTTGTTTTATTTCAACCAGATAATATCTCTCGGTAAATTCATTTTCCAGCAATAGTAAAAGCAATCAAAGTTACAACAATCTTTCCAGTTTTCAGGTTCTTTCCATTCTTCAGTTTCTTCGTCCCATAATAATTTTTTAAAATGAATTCTTTTTCTAGGTATAATAATTTGAATAGGGTCTTCTGAATTTTCAAATAATTTTCTAAAATATTGAGTGCAAATCTTTGAACTAGGTAAAATCATTATAAAAGGGATACCTATCTTTTTCATCGCTGTTAAAACATCTTTACTTTTACTAAAAGGTGGATTTGTTATAACTACTGCATCTTTCCAACATGGCATTTCGTAAATGTCAAAGAAATCTTCGTCGTCGTGCACAACTAAACTATTAGGCTTCATTTCCTGAAGAATGTCACCTGAAGCACCGTCTCCGTAAAATGGATCCCATAATACTCTGTCATCAGGAATAAATTCTTTAATAGCCTCCCAGGCACTTTTCGGGGTCATGTAATCATCGTGTTTCTGAAATGTTTTTGTTTGAAATCCTGCCATAATATATATATGTGTTTTTATTCTTTTTATAATCATTAAATTCAAATCAATTTTTCAATCAAATTTTTTTTTATTTGTCAGAGGGAGGGCAGCCTATATTTGATGCTCCATTCCATTTTAATGGTTTAACCTCATTTCGTCTAAAATTTATTTGATCTTGTAACTTTTTAATTTCAGCTAGATTATCCTTCTCCATTTTCTCAACTATCATAAAAACTATATCTTTAATCATAGGCGACACACAATTAGCTAACCCGTGTTTAGCCATCGCTTCCCTATAAAATTGATCTGCTTTTTCCATTATGTAATATTCCATTATTTTATTTATTAAATTATTTCATAAATAGAATAAGTATAAAAAAGTTTCAAATTTTTTTTTTAATTAAATTTAAAAATCTACAGCAACACTATTAGGTGTAATTGTAACGGTTCTTATGTGATAGAGCCAGGTATCTACTAATTTATTAATTACATTGTCTCCAACAGCTGACCTATACTCTACATTCAATCTAATCTCGTTAGTATTAGCATCGAAACTATGTCCCGATTTTGCTAACTCTCTACCTATACAAAACAAGCGAGCATTTTCGCAAAGGTTACGGGGAACAATGTCACATCTACCTACAGCTTTTTCAGTTTCGTGTAGATGAATACTGTCCCATTTTAACTCCTGGTTCGCATTAGTAGCAGCCACTCTTTCAACTGAAACTCTTCTGTTAGGTGTCAATCGATTAGCTATGTTCCAAATATAACTACCACACTGGTCGCCTACAGGCATCAAGGTGTCTTCGTAAATTTGGTCTACACTTCTCATAGGTTCAGATACAATAGACATTGCTCTCTGCTCCGTGCAGGGTATCAAAAGCTCACTTCTTGGTATTCCTGCCTGAAGATTTTGTCTATATAAATTATAGGAAGGATAATCAAGTCTAATACCACCTCCGTTAGCGACTTGGTTCATTAATCCTGAGATTGTTTTACCATCAGCTTGAACTACAGAGCAAATTAATTCTACATTAGACATTTTAAAATTACATTTTAAATCATTAGCATCACTCCACACTCTATTTCCTGCTGTAATCTGTGCGACAGAAACTCCTGGAGCAACAAAAGTGTAACGGCATCGACCACCTACTGAAGAAACACCAGCAATTTCCCCTAAAAATCTAGTAATGCCACCATCTTCTGTGACGTAAAGTTTTTGTCCTACAGACCAAGGAATATTTGCGAAGTCTGCTAAAGCCTGAACTAAATAGGAAGCTGCTGGAGCGACATCTGTTCCTGCTGTATTGACATCGATGAACGGGATAGCTGTGGCTGCGGCTATAGTTGTAGCATTAACAAAGGTCGCACCGTTAGTTCCTGGTGCCATAACAGGTGCTCCAGCAACTGGGAGACCTCTGATTTGAGGAAGACCTACGAAATTATTAGTTCCAAGACCTCCTGCATTGTAACCTATAGCAGTGTAGGCTCTTAAGGCTTTCTCTTTCTTTGCTAATTGAATACGAATGCGGAGACCACCTAGTGCGACAACTGGAAGGAGCTTCTGTCCTTGTCCTAGGAGCCCACTCATATACATTGGAATTACACACTCTACAGGTTTGAAAGTAGTTCCTTCAACAGGATCGAAAGTAAAGTATTGAGATTTAAGTCCAGTTCCTACCATTGGAGAAACACCTTCCATTAAAGTCCTCATATTCTCTAAACCTTGAGTTTTTGAATAGTGATAATACATAGCAGTCCAAGTATTAACATCTTCTAATTGTTCTAAAAGTTGTCCGTTATTTGAATAAATAGAGATTGTTTGAATAATAGCACTGCCTCCAGACATAGGGTCAGGTTGAGCTATACAATTTGTAGCGGCTGCATCTGAATCAATTTCTAACAAAAATTTAAGATAAGTTCCTTGACTGGTATTTAACATAGGCACTTCTTCGGGACTAATAACTAATTCAATTACATCTTGTTCGGTATAAACCGTGTTTCTGTCAGTTAAGATAGATTTACTGATTGTGGGGACACTCATTATATATTATTTGTATATAAAATAATTTACGAATTTTAATTTTTAAATTATTTTATTAAATCTTTAATTAAGCTAATTCTGGAGCAGCAATCGAACCTCCAACATCTAAGTTTCCACCGCTAACTGGCTTTAAAGGTGTGTTCCTTAAAGCTTCCTCTTTACCCGTGTCTATCATGCTTTGAACTGCCCCATAAACTCCAGCTCCAACCGAAGCAACTTCTGTAACGGCTCCGATACCCTCAAGTAAAGCACCTAAAGGAGCAAAAATTCCACTTGCTAAAAGACCACCTCCTATAGCTTCTTCTGTTGTAGCTGCTGCTTCTCCTCCTAATGAAGCCCCCGCTTCCTCTGCTGTGTCTTGAACTATAGGAGAAATTTCTGGTTCTGATCCTGGAACAGGAGGGGGAGGGTCTGTTGGTTCAGTATTTCGAATTAATTCATCATCATACTCACCTGCGCCAGGTGCTCGAGATGAAGGTCTTGGGGGTCTATAATCTGGATTTTGACCTCTTTCCAATTCATTAAATCCTTGATCGGGTTGCCTAATCATGCTAGGTCTGCTATTCAAATCACTCATCTCAATATCTCCAGGTCTGCTTCTAGGAGCTGGGTCATCTGGGTCTTCAACTACAGATTGAGGCACATTAGGGTTACTTGGTCTTGCTGGTTCAACACGTCCTAAAAACCGTTGAACTGGTGCTCTCTCCTCTACAGCTACGGGAGCCGTTACAGGATCAGTGGAACCAACTCCACCTTCAGCATCTGTTGGAACTCTTGTGCTTGTAGGTTGGTCTCTACCGTATGTATCAGGGGACAATAATGAATTATTATTCATTAAATCATCCATAGGGCTCATTTCAGTTCCCTCACCTGTTAAACTGTCACCATCAGCACCTTGAAGCCTAGGCTCAGTTACTAAATTTCTTAAGTTACCAGTGTCAGGAATATTGTCTCCTACTCTTAAGTTATCAAATCTTTCACTTAAGGAAGAATAGGAAGGCACAGCTGACCTAGCTCTTGCTGCTAATCCCTCTGTTCCTCCCTCAAGCTGTGAGGTTATATTACTTAAAGCATCCCTACCACTACTTAAAGCATCTTCCGCAACTCCTTTAGCTTTACCCAAAGCATTAAATGCCCCTTTAGCTCCTTTAGCTACAGCCTTTATACCTTCAATAGCTACTGGGAATTCTAAACCTAATTTAGCAATTTCACCATACTTTTCTACTTCTGATTGTATGCCTGCTAAGGCATTGTTTCTTTGAAAAATTTCATTGTCCCTTAACGTTTTAACGGTATCATCGTAATGGCTTACCTGGTCTTTAATTGCATCCTGAAATCCTGTAATAGACATTTATATTATTAATATATATTTTTATTATTTATTATAATTTTTAATAAATTCTTTCAGTAAAATTTAAATAGGCTTCGGGTGGATTACTATCTAGTCTAAAATAAATCCATTGGTAAGGCTCCCCCCTTGCTCTTTCCATTAATTCTTCAAAATTGCCTCCGAAACTATCATCTAAATCATATTTAATAGCTTCAAGCTCCTTTTTATTTTTAATCATTCCACTAACCAGAAAGCCTGTCGCATTTGCTCTAATTAATGGTAATAAATCTAAATATTTTTGTGTAGAATATAAATAAAGGCATGCATCACCTTTTCTAACATAATGTCTAAACCTAGATGCTAACCTTAAGACTGCTCCACCTTGTCTTCCGTGCCTATTAAATTCCCCATAACAATCATCGACAATTAAGGCGTAGGAAGTGTCTGCTCCTTCAATCTCTTTTTTTTCCTTCTGAGATTTAATTAAACCTTCTATAATACTATCGTCATACTTGTCGTAGCAGGTTTCTTTATATTTTTTAGCTGTAAATCTAGAAGTGCTATCATTCCACACAGTAGGGCTAATAACCTGGACTGAACTGAAGAGGTCTTCATAAAAATTAGGGTTATGGAGCATATTATTCCACAATGTTCCTTTACCCATTCTGACCCCTCCTACAAGGGCTATTAATTGACCTTTATAAATATTAGGTAAATTTTCGTGGATAGCTGCTTTGTCAGCCATTTCATTTTCTTCGGGCACAACAGGTAATATAGTCAAGTCATTATTCATTTAAAATATAGTGAGATTATTATTTTAGATTTTTTTCTTCATCTATATTAAATGAACGACTACGAGAACGGTGTTTTAACGGATTTTAAAGTTTATTGTCCGAAATATATTATTCAAAAATACAAGCACAAACATCAGAATGCAGAACAATGGACTAGATTTTACTACTATAAAGATAAGAAAAGATTATGTGTGCCTCCACAAAATATGGACTACGATTACGAGGTTTCTTCTACTTTAGCCTATAATAAGAATGTGTTTTATAAAATGACTACTATGTCTAATTCAGATACATTTTTCGATTATTATTTTAAATTAAAATCTGATTTGCCTAAAGTAGTTGTTAAGAGTTCTAATAGGAAATCTCAACGATTAAAATCTTTAAAAGTTCCTGAAGAACCAAGAGAATTAACTAAAGATGGTAAGTTCGTTGTTCGCTTCCAATAGTTACCATAATATTTTATCGGCATAATATCCGTTACTTCCTACTACTGCTCTATTTTTAGCATGTCTTTTTTTATAGGCAGCTCTTCTTTTGTTAGCAAATTCTACTCCTTTAGTCTTTTTAAAACTGCCGTAGTCCCCATAACCTATTGCGCCGATTGTAGCGACTTTTACCAATTTCTTTTTTTTTTTATCCATTTTAAAAACATCTAATTTTTTCTTTTTATTTGTTGATCTCTTAATAGTTACACCTAGGGCTTTAGCTGCTGCTCGAGAATGGGCTGTAATAGAATAACTCATATATTTATACTATATATAAATATATTAATTAAATAAAAATTGAGGCAACAATACACACATCAGGGGTAGATACTAACTATCGACTTGTCTGTTAATAGTTTCTTCTACATTATATAACAAGATTTAAATTCCATAGTTCCACCGCGTCGATTTTCCTTTTTTATGTGTTTGATAGGCTGAAATATTTCCGTTCCAATTCATCACTTGAGGAGCCTTCGGGATTGGTCTAGGTTTAGAACGAGGAGGAGTAGGTCTATGTCTCTCATTAATTACTTTATTTGGGTGTGGCTCTGTGCTCGTGCTATACTTCTTTTTCTTACTATCTTCATACATATTCATATAGGTAGAAAAGGTGTTGTAATCTAATTTTTCTGCGGGCTTAGGTTTAGGCATTTCTGGTATAGGCTTTGATTTAGTTTCTTTCTTAGCCTTTGCTTTAGCTTGTCTTTTTTCTAAGGATCTCTTTCTGCCTTCTGCTAGGGCAGCTAATTGTTTTTCGCTCATAACCTTTTTTTTTCTTTTCTTTTTATCTTTTCCTCTTTTACCTTGACCTGTAGGCTCCATCGGTAGTTCAACGGATTCATTTACCATTACATCTTCCTTAACCCCTGGTGCTTCATCTTTTTTAAATTCTTTTCCAAAAACTGATTTTGAGGTCACTGGTTCTATAGGTATTTCTTCAACAACATTTTTTATCTCCATTTTTACATTTTGTTCTGGTATTATTTGAGGATTTATTGCTAGGTTTGCTATTTGAGCTAAAGGGTCTTTTATTTCAGGTAATCGATTTTGAGACATTGTTATAATATAGACTAAGATTTTAATTTTGTATAAAAAAGTTTAGTTTCCTTGAATAGTTAATCCTCTATCTACATCTCCTACTCTCGGTGCCTTAATCTTTATAGTTATTGTTGTATTTCCAGCACATACATTAGGTTTTGTGCCTAATTCGTCAGTTAATCTAACTCTTAAACTAGATACTTTAAAAGCACGTGGATTTTTCAATTTAATCCAATTTTCCATCGGAGCAGCATAAAATGTTCCTCTACTATCTCTGTTAATTCCTGGAACTGGAGAAGCTTCTCGCATCGGGGCATTTCCTAGAGCAAAAGGTATAACCCCTATAATAGCCGCTGAAGTTCCTCCTGAATTTATACCTAAGGTTCCAGCATCGTCTGTGCCCGTTGAATTTCCAAAAAATCCTGAAATTGGTAAATCAGGCAATGATACTACTAAACTATGAGTTAATGGTATTGTCTGACCTAAAGGTAACTCTGCTCTCGCCCCCGTTCCTGGAGCTGGCACCATTGCTGCTGCTGTAGTTCTTATGAACGGTGATTGAAATCCTAATGCATACCCTAGAGTTGATCTTTCACACATATAATAATTATCTCTATCTAATTGACTAGTTATTTGACCTAAAGGTGTCTGTGGCCCAAATCCAAATGTAAAGGGTAAAGAAGCGGCTTGCTCGGCTGCTCCTAGTAATGTTGCTGTTGTATCTCCGTGATGAATTGCCTTCATGCATACTGTGAAAATTTCAAATGTTGCTCTACAACCCATTCTCAAAGGTAAATGTCTATATAAATCACAATGTTGTTCTGGAGGGACAGTAAAATCTAACGGGTCTGTAATAGGCATTAATCCTGTTCCTGGAATAATTGCGCCAGTTAGTTCGAAATTCACACCAGCTAAACTACAATATGCCTCTAAACAATATCCTGACCCTCCTGCCACATCATTAACTGGTCTCATCGATATTCTTAAGGCTTCAGGTTGTGCGGCACCAATGACACATCTCGACCATTCAACTGCCCCGTCCATTTGATTAGTATAAGCCTTGTCCCCTGACTTGAGGATAGGTCTTTTGTAAAATACTACATCTAAAGGCGCTCCTGGTGCTGTAATATTTTCTAACTGCCACCAAACTGAGAAATCGGTGCTATTAGATAATTTATTTAAATTTGAATTAATACCATTCATTGCGTCTCCCGCTGCTGGGTCAATCAATTCTCCGCCTGAGGTTATAATTCCTCCTCTACATTCTCTAAGAGTTTTGATTTCTGGAGCCACACTTGGAGTTATTTGCCAGTTCCAACCTCCTCCAGCAATATCGTAATTAGCTGTAGCACCTGTTAAGGCAGTAAAGGTGCCTACTGTTTCTCCATTATCGGTATTATATAACGGATTTAAATCAACGAATTGTGTTGCATCTCCAGTTCTTGACTGGACGCAAACCCAATTATCAAAAGCACCTCCTCCTACTAGGGGTGTTATATCAAAGTCATTAGCATTTGGTGTATTTGTAAGATTATTTCCTCCTAATCCTCCTCCACCTGGAACTACAACAATATCTGACGGTGTGCCTAGTGCCTCGGCAGCACTTGGTTTAAACATAAGATTATGAAATTCGAATAATCCTGTTGCTGCTACAGTGTTCTGCCAGCCTCCTACTAAGGGCGAGATTGGTGTATTATCTTTGTCATTCATATAGGTATTTAAAGCTGCTTCAATTTGTCCTGCTGCTTTGTATTTTACTGGAAAAATTTGATTTTTGTCGCTGAATTCATAGAAATAAGGAGCGTGAGGAGTATAGGAGGTGCCTGGGGTTCTCGCAGCCAAATCTCCAGTTCCGTATTGAAACATCATTCTGTTTCCTGTAGTGCTTAACTGAACTTCTTGTGCTATCATTATTTGCCTATTAATGTGGGAACCTACTAAACATACCTCCGCATTGGCTGGGAATTCTATGTTTTCCGTCATGTAGTTTTGGAAGTCTTCAGGGTCTTCGCCTTTCGAATTTAAGACAATTAGGGACATTTTATATATTATCTAAATATATTTTTATTTTCTCATTAATATTTATAATGCCTCATTTTTCTAAAGTATTCAAGAAAGCTAACACTTTACAAAAGAAAAAACGTATAAAACGCCGTCCCTTTGATGCTGAAAATTTAAAGCCTATAAAACACGCGAAGCCTGAAGAGATTTTCGGTGCTGCCTTAAATAATCCAGCTAAAAATTCAACAAAAAAAAAATCTTAAGCTATATATATGAATGTCACTGCCATCTCTCAAAACGATAGTGCTAACTTACAAAGCGGGGCTGATAATCTACACGGTTACGACTACTCCACCTATATATTGGGTGCCTTATTACTTGTTAGCGAGGTTCTCCCCCTATTAAAGAATAAATCCAACGGATTAGCACATGCTTGCCTCTGCTTAATTACTGGTTCTAAATGTATGTTAGATAAAGTTGAAAGTCAAGTCCAAAAATCCATCGAAGAATCTGATAAAATTGCAACTCCAGTTTAATTTTTAAATTTCTTTTTATACAAGTAGCTATATTTGTATAAAAAATCATCTTATTTGTAGAATAAATATCAAAAAAACTCAAAAACACAAAAAACACACAGTTTGCAAATAAAATATTCTCATATTGTAATTTATATAATTTTTGTAATTCATTTCATATGTGAGTTTTTTTTTTAAAATAGTTGTGTTTTTTGTGTTTTTTGTGTTTTTTGTGTTTTTCAGATCTTAATCTTTATATTGATAGTCTAATTCATCATCATCAGATTCATGCATCTGCATCGCATTCTGTAAATTAACTATACAATTGATGAAAGCCCCCTTCTTGAAGGTGCCGTTACATCTGTCTCCTGTCGCCTTGTGACAATCATATATATAACCCCTCTTGCTGAATTCATGCTTGACTGTAGTCCAATCATTACCGTCCTTCGTTGTCCCGAAGTAAGTCTGAATACTATTCATTACGTCCTTTTTATAGGTAGTTTGAGCCTCTTTCATCATTACACAATTTTCAAAGAAATCAGTGAATTTCGCACTTTCTTTCATATTTTGCTCGAATGCCTCAGATAAATACTTAGGCATTTCAATGCTGTTTCCTGGTTTATTTGCGAGTGCTTCTGCTTCAGGTCTATAATAGTGAAACAATGCGAGAGCCCATTCTGGATTTTTAAATTTTGTTTTGCTCTGAGTGCCGTCAGACCTATAATGATGTATTGCTTCATTGATTTCATAGGTTTGATCTGAAAAGGGTTTTCCTGGCGGTCTGAATTCGCTCAAGAATTTTTGACATAATCCCCTACGACAAGCCGCAGGATCAAGCTCTCCTAATTTTGGTGGTTTATTTGTTGATGCCTCAACATTGAATATAATAGGCATTGTAACGGAACCTTTGTAAAGCGGAACAACGTCCATCTCACTTGCGCCTACAACTTCTTTGAAGAGTTCAATATCAATGTTTCCGCTCCATTCCTCCATAAAAATCAAACGGGTTGCTTTTTCAAAATATTTTGGGAATTGTTTCGATAACGCCCTATCGTTATTCTTGTCAAAGAGGTTCTTTGCTGGTTTGTCGCAGTAAATTTTAAAGGCAAATTGAAAGGTCTCAGCACTATAAGATTTACCATTACCGCCTAGACCGAGATTAAGCATGAAGTTCTCAGTCGGCAAGCCTAACATACAGGAGGCTCTCCATTGTTTGTGTGCTTCAAGGCACTCCCCTTGTAAAATCCGTTCAAAATCTCTTTTTACAATGTCTATCTTCTTTTGAAGCTCCTCATCAATATCCCTATAATCAAAGGGCAAACATTCTGAAATATGCATCTCTCTTGTTCTGGGTTCTAATTTACCCGTTTCGAAATTAAAAGCACCATTTTTAAATTGAAACAATAAAGCCGTTTCAGGTTCTTGATTGAAATTAATTTGAATAGACGGCACCTCAGCAATAATATTATCCAGGGCATTTGCGCCTATTGCCTGCTGACTTGCTCTCGAACTGAATAGGGCTTTCAGTTCTTTCGGGATTTGGTCTTCATCAGGATATAGTTCTTTGAATTTATTTATATATATTGTTTTTACTTCATTCATCCTACGATTAATGCGACGAATGACACATTTGTCCTTCTTGAGAGGCGTCCACAGTTTAGTTGTTTCTTGCCAGAAATATAGTCCCTCGTCCTTTTCATCAGGGGTTATGAGGAAATCATTTTTAGCCAGTTTTGTCAGAACATTTGCTGCGGCATCTTGAGTGAATTCCAGCTCTTGTAAATTATATTCAGGCTTAGGCTTAAAATTTAATTTCTTCCAGAAATCATTATATTTCCTGTCAGTTTTCGCGGTTGAAGATTTCCAGATTTTTCTGACCCAGCCCTGATCTCCGTCGTGGTTCTTTCCTTGCTTCAAGATGTCAAGCATTAAATCATAGACACTCTCATCAGCTGAATTGTGACAAGCATGTATAACCCCTGTTGTTTTGCCTATTTCATCATCAGGATTACAATTAACACAATAATGACATATATTATCTTGTAAATGTTTGTATTTAGATGCAACTGTCATTAATTTAAATTGATTTGAATGTGAGTTTTTTTTTTGAGATTGTTGTGTTTTTTGTGTTTTTTGTTCGTTTTGTGTTAGCACTTTCTTGATGTCTATCAAATCCTTAACTATCTTAACGGCTCTCTCAACTCGATGTAAATAGGCATCGAAATGAGACCACGCCCATTGACCGTTTAAAAGTTCAACGCCTTTCTTTCCTTTCTCATCAACCCCATATTTTTCAGGAAATTCAATTCTGTCTCCGCATCCTATCATTTCAGGAAGCTCACATATTAAATGTGCGCCGAAAGCCTTTGTTGTGCTTTTTTTATATGGCAGTTGTTCTTTTAATAATTTGATCGGATTCGGTTTTCCATCGATTTCAGCAGGAAGTTCGCAATCAATATCAATAGCTTTATATATACCTCCTGTGTCCCAGGCAAAGTGATTGTAACCTCTTGGATTACCGTTATTATATTCTTGCCATCTTTGCTTAATCTTTGCATGTCCGTCCTCTTCATTTTTAAACCAGTTCATTTTGCCTCCGCATTTCAATAATTTCAACAATTTCTTGCTTCCATCACTTAATATAACGGGTTTCTTTGTCGTTTTGTCAATTTTGTTCTTGAACTCAAGTTTTATAGGCATTGTTTGAATGTTATTCTTTTTACAGAATTCTAACATTTTTACTTTTCTTTTTTTATTCATTTTATTATATATACTCATTTTATTTTATCTTTATATTACTTCAATTTATAAAGAATTAATGTCAAATTTTTCTTAATTAATTTAATTAAAAAAAACTTCAATTTAATATTTATTTCCTTTTCATGAGGTTCATTCCAAGGACTAGTTGTTTATGGATTTTGGGTGTCATTTTAATGGTGTTCCCTTGAAACTTGAATGATTTTCCATCTTCGTGTTTATTTAACCTACGCATTGTAGGTATAGTAAAGGTGTAACTTTCAGGAACTTTTAAAGACTTATGGAGCCCGCCTTTCATAAACGTAACCTTTTTTCCATCTAATTTTACAGTTTCTTTCTTCAGTTTAATAGGTGCTTTTTTTTTGAAAGGTGCTCTTTTTTTCTTGACATCTTTACCACCTTCGTGGAAATCTTTGTCACCGCGTTTAGTAGTATAATCTTTGTCTCCAGGTCTAGTTTTTGAGGGTGCTCCCTTGACTGCCTTCTGTTTTCTTACCATTTATATTATCTACTAATATTTTATTTTTGAGATAATTTTTATGTTTTAAGCTTTTAAAATGTCTAGCTCTGTGATGATGGCTCCAGGTGCCTCCACAAGGACAATTGTGAATTGTTTGTCCCTTGAGCCTACATCTTTCTCGGCGTGCTAACATCTTTTCATAATTAGGGACAGCATCGTATTGGTTTAATTCGCCTATATAATTAATCCATTTTGATTCTTCTGCCTTAATGTCATCATCTTCTAGTATTGTTTGCATCAGAGTTAAAGTCATTTCATCTTTAGTTAATCCACATTCCCTAAAGTGGGTATAGACAGGAGAATAAAAAGATTTTCTATTAGGATTTACAAATTCAGATCTGTGTTCGTTTGCCCTACAATGAAGCTGTCTAACAGTAGAACCAACGTAGCATTTTCCACATTTACACTCAATTGAATAAATACTCATGTATGTAATATAGGTATTTTTTTATATACTTAAATTAACGTAGCTTAATGATTATAATAAACCAGAGAAAACCGATCGTGATTTCCCGCTCTTTTCGGCTCAACCCAGTGTAATATATTTGAACCGTTGAATTTTAACGGCTTTTTTCTGGCGTCATATTTTTCAATCAACTGCGTTTCCTGGTTAAATAAACAGGTGTCTCCTCCTTTATACTTCCCGAAGGCTATCAACACACTTTCCCCGCAATTTTTTGAATCGAAATGTGGAGGACAAGGAAAATTTTTATTTATAGTAACCTGATTGTATTCAAAATCCTTAAAGTATAGTTGTTGAAACTCTCTGAGAATGCCTCCAAGTTCTGGATTGTCTCTTTTAAAATTTGTATTATATTTACCTTTACTATGTTTTTGTCTCATTATTTTAGTGCCATCTTCTTTTGTTGTCAGGTAACCCTTCCAGGTTGTTCCGTAAAGAACAGAGCCGTTACCTGGCTTCACATACAACATTTTCGACCTTGTTGAGCCTACATAATACTTGTATTTCTTAAGATGTTCTTCCATAATATCACAGTCTTTTTGCCAGTCTCCTGTAAAGTCTTTTTTCTTAGGTTTTTTGTCCTTAAGCTTTACTTCTGGGTGTCCGCTTTTCTTTTTCAAATAAAGCTTACAATAATCAGGAAATAATTCAATTAATCTATGTGCTGATTTAAGTGCTTCAGCTTTTCTATCCTTTCCTTCTGCCTGCATGCCTCCTTTATTCTTGTAGTATTTTGTCTTGTAACACACATTATTATAACGGATTACTTTGCCGTCTGCTGTGTAATTCCTTAGTGTTCTTTCAAAATCTTCTTTTTCATCCATAATTAATGTGAGGTTCTGATTGTTGATTTTTCCCCAAAAACAGCCAACAATTGGTCGTAAATCCGTTGTAACCTTGTCTCTCATAAAATAGGCGTTATGAACGGGATAAACTCCCCATAATCGACATTTTTCTTCTTTACATCTATGAAAGGCATTCTGACAGAATAATGTTAAATCTTTGACCGTTTCTAGCTGGCTTTCTTTGAGGCATTCAATTTTCTCAACATCATCGTCTAGGCATACAAGTTCATCTCCCTCCTCGAAATAATTTGTAATGAAATTTCTTTGATTTTTCAATCCAAGAACGCCTATAATTAAGTGTCCGTAAAGCTCTTTATCAACATTTTTTTTGTAATCTTCAAATTCAGATTGATTTGCGACAAAAACCCATATATTTTGTGGCTCAACTCCTCCCTCTTTCAATGTCTTCAGGGTTTTCAATCCGATACTTTCTGATCTTTTGTATGATGGTATAATAAACTTCATATATAACATAGGTCTAGATTTTCTTTTTCGGCATTTAAATAAATTGAAAAGAAACATTATTTATATTTATTTTCAATTAATAAAAAAAAACTCAATTTAATCAAATTTTGTTTTAATCCTTCTTTGTGTAATGAAGCTCTGCTGTCTGAGGGCTGTGACCCATTTCTTCAGCACAAGCCTTCTTTTCAGCAATAGATGGACCACTATAAAAGGCAGTGTTGTGAATTGTTCTAAGCATAGATGCTGAAATTTTCTTGTCAAATTCTTCTTTCATAATTTTCATAATTTGTTTTGATAGTCCGTCCTTTGTAACCTCTCCTTTTCGTCTTGAGTTAAAGAGTAGGAATTTTTCTGAGTGATGCTTGAGATACAATTGAAGCACTCTATTAAGATTAGGCGGAACCTTAAGTCTGTAAATGCCTAAACCTCCACCATTTTCATTTTTCTGAGCCCCTGACCCGAAAGAGAAGAATTTTTTAATTTTTGATTGAAGAACCAAGGCATTCATTTTTTTCTGATCCTCAACACTATATTCTTTGTATTCAGTGTTTGTCATTAATTTTAATCCAGCATAGTCAAGGCGACGAGGTTTAATTAAGGTATAGAGAGATAAAATTAAATAATCTTGTAACGTTTTGTGTTCGCCTACAGTTAATGTCTCTTTCTTATTGTATTTGTCTCTTCTGATTTTATTCATAAATTTACGTTGAAGTTTTAAGATTTGTTTCCATTCAACCCAGTTCTCTGCTTGTTTTTCAGATTTTGTTTGAGTAGCCATAAAGTCAGTGTAATCTTTTGTAAGACTTGCTTGAATAGTGTGATAATGCTTGTATAAATCAGTAGTTCCTTCAGGAAAGGTTACGGGGTCATTCTTGCTTGACCTTTTAATAGGAGCCATTGCTTTATCGGGTGACAGAAACACGAGAATAATTGAGGCACAAACTCTCTTTTTAGAGCCTCCGTAAAGTGGCTTACCATCTTCTCTGACGCCGTTGAGGATTGAATTAACTCGTGCTGTATCTTCTAGGAAGGTGTTGTCTTTATAATCTTCTCCTGTAATGGATTTACTGAGCTCATTCATGTAACGGACATAAGTCTTCCAGGTTTGAGGCTTAATATTTCTTTTTTCTTCGATTGCGCTTTTGATTTTATTCATTTACTTTATATTAAGATTTTATTTTTAAGTATATTTAAAATATCTTATCAAATTTTTTTCTCAGTTCAATTTAAATGAAATACATTAAATGCCGAAAATGCCAAAAAACCTATGAAGAAAGACCTTTTGACAAACATTCAATAATACCAGACAATTACCTTAAGGCAAATCTAGGCTTTTGTAGTGAGAAATGTTTTAAGACATTAAGTAAAGCCCATCAGGCTCATGAAAAAATGATTTTAGCACTGCATGGAACTGTTAGAAAAGATAATAGCCTACAAGTTTCCTAGATATTCTTCTTTAAGTGCTCCAGTTATTCTTATTTATACAAAATTAGTAGGCTTTTATACAGTTATTCTTAATACTTAAACGGATAATT
>JAAHTG010000180.1_pt1 | contig 27617 bp, 45 predicted proteins | sample 6116081 | NCBI WGS metagenome assembly JAAHTG01 (sample SAMN13939989, study PRJNA603662) | sponge metagenome | isolation source: marine sponge | host: Mycale hentscheli | place: New Zealand | collected 2005 | reverse complement strand
ACAAACGTTCGACATCACCGCCGCCGCCACAAGCGTCGCAAGTCTCCTCCTCAACCTCGAGCTCGCCAATGTCACGGCTGAAACTCTGCGGACGAGCAACCTCAACCTCAACGTTCCCAGTACCGTCGCACTCGGAACATGCTTCCATAACAGGCGTCTCCTGCAATCGAATGAACTCATCTTTAATACCCATCACCACTTCTCCCCAATCACCTTGCGAAATACCTCGTCCAACATGTCTTCAATCTCACGATCAGTCGATGCAATCACTTCGACAACTTCCACCGCCTTCGACAGCTTGGCTTCAAGTTCCTCAATGCGGCGCTGCCCTACCTCACGCATCTTCTGCATTCCTGCTCGGTATCCTTCATCATAATCACTCATCATCTCTCTCCAATTTTTTAGGTCTTAGTTTAGGTCTGACGCTGGTCACAGGAGCCAGAGATTTGTCTGTGTAAAATACATGCGAGCCAATCGTACCGAGAACCTCTAGATCATGGCGCCAAACAGGGTGAACCTTGGTCGAATGGTAATACAAAGCCCCCGTGTTCAACGTGTCGCCGCCCATGGCCCCCCGTGCTACAGCCTCCGCTTGAACATAAAGGGAGTGGTCAATAGTGTACGTCACACCCTTTTTATAGAAACTGAATTGTTTAGGTTGCTTGACAACAGCACAGGCAGACGAAGGCCAGCGAGGATCAGCAACCCTGTTCATGATAACCTCAGAGACAGCGCGTTGGCCTATGGTGCTCTCTCCTCGAGCCTCGAAGTAAACAGCCATTGCAATGCAAGATAACGTAGTCAACATTATTTCTCTCCTCTAATCCATTTTAGGTCTTTTGTTAGGGTGTCTCGCTGATCCATAAGTCTATCCACGAGTTGTGTGAGCCGAGCGATCTCGTTGCGTTGCACTGCAACTTTGCTCTGTAGTTTGGCGATGACAGCGTCGGCCTTTGGTTCATGTTTCAAAAGTCAGGTTCTCCGTTTTTGTCGAGGTTAGGCATACGAAACTTATACTCTCGTGTGACCTTTGGTTGTTGTACAGGTTGTTGTACAACGTCTGGCTCAGGGAAAAAGACGCCGAGTTGCTCGAGCTGCTGTTCAAGAAACGACGGTAGCTGCATCACATTTTCCCATTCTTTATTTTGTGCTTGGTTCCAATCCCACGAAAGGTCACTTTGTTCAGGTCTTTTACGGTTACAGGTTTAATGTTGCGGGGGAGTGTATCAACGACAGCGCCCACACTTGTTGTTACCGTTAGCCCTTGATCAGTATAGTTGTGACGTATGTCATCGGCGATTCTCGCCATGTGGTCATCAATTGCGGAAAGGATGTTGTATTCTTGCGGTCCGATATCAAACTCGACCATAATAATTGCTCTTCTCCTAGTCATCACACAGCCTCCTCTTCAAAGCTGGCCCACGATTTGTCCTGACCGTGGTGATACTCACCCTCAAACATATCACCCTCGTCCTGATAATCAGCCTGAACCTCAATGCCCATCGCATGAAGGCGATCCCATACAGGAACAGGTGGACCCCAAGCAGTCCAACAACGGAACGAGAACCACGCAACCTTCTGGTCATCCGAATACGCAAGACCATCGTGGTCGATCTCTGGCTCGCAGACATCCCACTTCGTGCCCCAGTTCTTGACACGCCATTCATACCAGTCAGGCATAACCTGATCCGGCTGCGTCTTCTTGGCCCACAACTCAAACGGCATGGGCGCAATCGTGCTGCAAAACTCTGGCTCCGACTTCGATAACGCCAGATGTAAGTGCTGGATCAAATGGCTCGGGCCCTGAAGGTACACACTCTGATAGCAATGATTAGGCATTGGTCTTTTCCTCCACGAAATAACCGATCAGGATTCCCTTAACCTGATCCTCAATATGATTGTAAAACTCTTGCGCCTCGGCAGTGTAATGAACACTGCCGTCAGTGTGCGTCCTGTAGGTGTCACAACTGTACGCGGTCCACGCATCATCAAACCATAACTTAGATATAAGATCGGCGGCTTCTGTTAGATTAGGCATTTTGTTTCTCCCATTATGTTTTATAAGTATTATATAGTACCACGAGGTATTAACTTCAATGGTTAATATGTAAAAAAAACGAGTTTCTATATAGAGGATATGGGGGTGCATATGTTTTTTCTAAAAATAAAAAACAATTTTCCTGTCATCAGCGTCATCAGCGTCATCATCATAGGTGAAAGGCCATAAAAATAAGAGGTTCTTGGTCATCGGTCCTTTGTCATCATAGTGTCATCATGATGACAACTGTCCTGAGTTGGACGAACCCAGATCAGTACCCCCAACAGAGAAATTGCAGTTTTAGGGTAGGGGTGTTAAATCCCCTATATGGACAACTCGTTTTAAAGAGTTCTATATTTGATTACCAACATTGGGAGTGACCGATGCCGAGCATAAAAGCTGATGTAGAAGACAAACACGATCGAACACTGACAAATCGTCAGATGACTTTTTCCAGACACATTGTTGAAGGAATATACAGCAACGCTGAGTGCGCCAGAAAGGCCGGATACTCATCAGACCTTGCTGCAAAGCAGGCATCTGTGTTGCTAAACGGCAGAGATTACCCTCATGTCGTAGAGTATGTGAAACAGCTACGAGATGAGCGCGAGCGTAGGTATGGGGTCACTACGATTGGACAATTGGAGCGACTGCATGAGTTGTCTAGGGGCGCCGAAGATGCCGGCCAATTTTCTGCCGCGATCAACGCTGAAAAGATCAGGTCAGCCCTTGGAGGTTTAACTATCGATCGAAGAGAAAACATCAACAGTGTTGACCAGCTCACACGCGATCAGATTGTTTCTCGCCTCGATGCTTTACGCAAACAATACCCACAGGCTTTTGATTTAGACATGAAGGATGTTACACCGGATGAGCAAGGGACCAGAGGCAAATTTTTGGAACTCGATAAGGCAGAACTTACCGAAAAAGTGGTTTGTAACGAGGATTGAAAACAAGCACGGCGGCGGTGTACCTGACGTTCACGTGGTTGCTGATGGTGTACCCTTTTGGTTAGAGTTAAAAGTCAGCAAAAGTAACGCGGTCAAACTGTCTCCTCATCAAATTGCGTGGAATATGTCTTATTACACTCGAGGCGGCGCAAATTTCTTCTTAGTAAAGTCGGCCTCTACCAAGGATGTATATTTGTTTGGCGGGGATCAGGGCCCACGATTATTGGAAAAAGGCCTGTCTGGTGCAGACGGTGAGCGGTTCGAGAACGTGCGGTCCGCGCTTCAAGCCCTGCGGCCCCACGCGGCGTCTATTCTTGGCATCAGCGCCGGTGAGCGTTGGCCTTGAGGCAAGCCCTGCGGCCCCACGCGGCGGTTTCCCGTCCGAGGTACGAGGACCAATAAATAGTGTGCGCGTCAGCGCTCCATTTTTCTTTAGAAATCTTGTCGCCGACTAGGCGACCCTATTCTATGATAGTAGTTGAAGGAGGGACCGAAGCCCCTTCCCTCATTTTTAATGCTCCACTATTGCGATTGATTTAGCTTGTGACCCGTGTGCTCTGGGTCTGGTTCCTGTTGCTGACCCGTTGCAGAGCTTGCAGTCGGCGCATTGTACTCGACGGCCTGCCTCTTTGGATGCGGGGCATAGGACCTCGCGTGTTGGATCGACCTTGAGTATGTCTGATACGACCCTGAAGGTGCGACGACCAGACGCCCAGTGAGTCAGAGCTTCCTCGTATGAGTCCGCTGACTGCATTGCGATGTCTGGTCTCCATCCTGACTGGTGGGTGTAGGCTGTGTGGTTACGAGCGTGACCTATTAGCTCCTCCCAAACGTAGTCAGGTACGGCAGCTGGATCTCCGTATGTGCCGATGCGAACGAATCGCCCAGCGCCGATTGCTCGCCGCTTAGATGAATCGGCAGCTGATGGGTAGACGCCGCGCTCGAATGCTCTGAAGACAATCAGGACACCCTGCCCGAGGTTGACGTAACAGCGTCGGGCCTTGGCGATCTTGCGCTTGGGGTCATCTGTTGGGGTGCCGCGCATGATGCAGCTGCCGCAGATGGTTGAGTCTCGGCCTGTCTTGCTGGCCTCGAGAGGATTTTCTGTGGTTAGGATGTACGTCTGGACGACGGCGCCTGTCTTGGTGTTGCGGTTAGAGTATGTGGCGATAACCACAATAGGCTTACCGTCGAGTTGGCTTGGCCCCTTGTAAATGATTCCGCTTTTCATGATAGTTCTCCTTTGTGTGGTGCGGGAGCCGAAGCCCCCGCTGGTTGGTTAGTCTACAGTGACGGTGAAGCTCTTCATGTTGAGGACTTGGTCGACCTTGTCGTCGATGTCGAAGTCCTCCTCGACCATTGAGAGTATGTCGGAGCGATGTTCCTCGATGTCGAAGGATGCTACGGTGTCGATACCCTCCTGAATATCTGCGAGCTTCATCTCGATACGTTTGTCGACTGTGTCTTGAATGATGGCGATGATGATGTCGGTGAGTTGGTTTGTAAGATTATCCATTGTCTGATTCCTGTATTTGTTTGATTGTGTGGTTACGAGCCATGTGGGCTGCGGTTAGTAGTGACACGTGTTGGTCTCGAGAGTGTTGGAGGATCCATTTCTCTAGATCCTCCCACGTGTCAGGTGTATTGAAGAGTCCTGACAATTTTATCATTATGCGGCTTCTCCTTGGTTGCGTTCTTTGACGATGTCACCCGTAGACACCTTGTACTTGTCTCGGTCTGAGTGGTACTGGCTGCTTGTCTCCAGTGTCTTGAGCGCATCTTGTCTTGCCTTGATGAGCTCGTCTCTCAAGAACCCGTACCTGCTGTACTGAGTGTGCTCTGTGAGCTGGAGCAGTTCTGTTAGCGCGTCGATTATGTTCTCGAGGTCGTACAAGTTATCGAACCTGATATCGATTGGTGTTTGTGCTGCTGATGTGGTTATTGATTTAGCCATGATGGCCTCCTAGGTTGAGTTGGTGGGTAATGCTTAGAACGGGATTTCATCCGCGTCTGGATCGTACTGTACGTTAGCGGCGTCGGTGCTGTACCAAAGCTCTTGATTCCAAAGCTCGTTGTACTTTGACTCGGCTGCTGCGATGTACTTGTCATTAAGATGTTGGAATAAGTCTACGACCATGATGGCCTCCTATTAAGATGAAGTGAATACCAAGCACTCATAACGACGTTCGGTCGTTACCAACTTGGCGGAGAAGGGTGTAATGAGAAGGAGGCGTGGCCCCTTGGTCCGCCGACGTAAAAGGCTGAGGTCCACGCCCCGACGACGAAGGAGGAGCCCGCAGGGTAGCCATTATTTTAGCGCGAAACAACAAGAGGCGTTGACACAATTTGTGATCAATACAATTGATTGATCACAAATTGTTTCGACGACGGCGAGGTAGCGCAATGCCAGACGCGCTGAAATAATTGCAGGGCTTTACGGAAGCTCTTTTTCGAAATTACACTATCGCGAGCAAGATGGTCATCGTCCGGATGTCGTTGTGTGTGTGTTAGTTGAGACCGAGCGCCAGTTTCGTCCCCTTTAAGGACGAAACTTAGGGAGGTCGAGGCCCGGAAGGCCTAGCGCATCGTAAGATCGCTTGGCTTTACGGAGTCGGGCTCCGGCCCCTTGGCCGTGGCCGACGGTCGAGCGTAGCTCGACAGTGCTGTCCTCTCCATCCATCCGATAAGCGCCGATCCAACGGGCGCATAGCCGTTGGTCGACTGTCAGTTCGAAGACTGACACGGGCCGAAGGACCGTATGCGTCAGCGGTACTCACCCGTAGGGCCAAGACCTGAAGGGGCTTGGTTCATGAGTGACGCGCCCGGACGCCCGACCATTGCAGTGGGGTGCAAAAGGTTAGAGGTCCAAAGTTTTTGGTAACAGTAAGACCCCCCGGGGTATGTAGACACGTGCTCCTATGGCCTAACACCTGGATAGCCTACCTGTTTTGGAAAGGGGTGCGAGCCTGGGGGTTACTGGAGCAGATACCGATCGATATCCACAGGGGGCGCCGACCCCCTTACCCCCCTATATACAGGGGTACGGGCTACCCTGCGTCCTATAGTGTTGGTTTTGTAAATTCATTCAGGTATAATACCATTTGAGAACACAAGGAGAACATCCATGGCCCGTGATTATGCTGCCGAATATCGCAACTACCACTCCAAGCCTAAACAGAAGAAGAACCGAGCAGCGCGGAACGCGGCTCGTCGTGCGATGGAGAAGTCTGGTAAGGTTAAGAAGGGTGATGGCAAGGACGTGACTCATCGTAATGGCAATCCTCGGGACAACAGTTCTAAGAATTTGGGAGTTTTGTCCAAGTCTAAGAACCGTAGTTATCGTCGCACGAAAACTGCGGGTAAGGCTCAAATCAAATGACAAAAATTTCTGATATAATTTCATTTGAGTTTATAGATGATTTTTCTGTCAGCTTTGGTTCTGCGATAGTTTCGTTAGGCACGATTGCTCATGCGGAAAGTGCTCACCGTCACATGACGTTAGATGTTGATTATGGTTTATCTAATGTTCGTAGGTTTATTTCTGATCCTCAGTGCGCTTTTTGGTTAGCTTGGAGCGGTAATACTCCTATTGGTGTTTTTGGTGGCAAGGTTCGTCCTTTGTTTTTTAGCCGTGATTTGATTGCGGAAGACATTTTGTGGTATGTTTTACCTGAGCACCGTGGTTCTCGTGTTGGATTGCAGTTACTTTCTTTGTTTGAGCGTTGGGCTTTGGATCATGGCGCGAAGGATTTACGGATAGGTCAGACATCTCAGCTTGATCCAAAGGTCTTTAATGGGATATTAGGTAGTAAGGGTTACGAATTTGTTGGTTCGTACTTTGTGAGGAAGGTTTAAAATGAGCAGTAGTTTATATAACCCGTTTTTGTTTTCGGCTTTCCATGATCCTCGGACCTTTAAGGACGATGGGCCGAGCGGCGGCGGAGACGACGACGACAACAAGCCGAGCGGTGCCCCTCCTCCCACGGTTTATGAAAACGACTACAGTGACCCGAACAATCCCAAGCTAGACACTGATCCGAACACGGCAGGGACTCAGGTTAGCGGCGGCAACAACAAAAGTTCTCAGACGATTGAGTCTGGTGACAATGTTTCTCAGCTTGCGTTAGACAACAACACTACGATTGAGCAGATCAAGGCGGACAACCCTGGCATTGATATTAACAACATCAAGGCTGGTGAGACTATTAACATCACGTCTAACACTCGCGATGAGGGTGAGAGCATTTACACTGGTGCGACTCAGGCTGAGTTAGACGCTGGCAATGCTATGACTAGCACCGACGACTCTGTTGAGAAGACGGATTACCAGAAGAAGTTAGAGGCTGCTGGCGAGAGTGACGTGAGTGCTCTTGACGAGATTGCGGCAACGAATGTCGATTATACGGGTGTTACGAACACGAACCCGGTTGCATCGACGGACAGTTACAACGACACGGTTGTAGTTCCGGATCCTGTTTCACAAACCCCTGTAGATTATGACACCACTTCCAGTGGCAATAATTACGATGCGGCTGCGACGAGTGACACGGACGAGTCTCTGACGGCTTACACGGAAGTTGTAACTCAAGAACCTCCCGAGGGGGAGAGGCGAAAAGCCGTAGATGACATTCTTGTAGAAAAATACGGTTGGACTATGAGTGCTGACGGAGATGCGTACTCGTCTCCAGAAAAAGCTGCTGAGGCGGATCAGGCCTACTCAGGTCGTGATTTAGACGCGGATCTCGGTATTGGCGGTTCGGAGGCCACGGTTACTGCTTCTGAGCTTTTGAATGACAACATAGATACGGACAACATTACGACGTATAATACTCCTAGCGGCGGCGGGGTTACGTTATCGGACGACAACACTAAGGCTTTGGATAACATTATCAGTGGTGATTCCACTGCTACTAGCATTGTGGGTGGTGGTTTCACCCCTACTCCACCCCCTGCTACGACTGATCCTATTGGTGGGTATTCTGGTTTAACCCAGAAAGATTTTATCGAGGAAGCGGACGCAGTAATTGTTCCGTTTTCGGACATGACGCCAGAACAGGCAGAAGTTTTGGGTCTATCGGATATCTACAAACCTGGCGACATGGTTTTGCCTCAAGATTTAGAGACTCTTAAAGATGCGGGTTATACCGTAGAAGAGACCTCTTATGATGCGTTTGGTAATGAGTACGACACTGCACAGGAAGCTGCGCAAGCTGACATTGATATGGGGATCGGTGAGACTTCGAGCTACACTCCTACGATCGCGTCCACAGGCAGTGGCAGTCGTCCTGGTTACGCTGGTATGAATCAAAATCAATTTCTGGCAGAAGCGGGTTCCGATGTTCGAGTTGATTCGGGTTCTGATGTTGGGATCAAAGAGATGACTGAAACCCTTAAAGGCGGCAGTGAGCTGACTCTGGGTGAGGTTGCGTTGGGCCTTGGTTACGATACTGCGGAGGGGTTTATGCAGGAGTTGGCTCTTCGTGCCCAGGGCACAGGACGGATGGCGGATGATGCGTTGAACCTACTTGTGGAGATTAATATGCTTCGCGGTTCGGAAACATACATCAACCCTGAGTACGCGGAAAATTTGAGAAACCTAGATGAGATGAACGGCCTAGATCGCTTGGCACTTGAAAAAGAGGCCTTAGATAAGGGCGTTTCGGTGGCCTCGCTCCTTGATCCTTTGGTCAGCGCGGAAACTGGTTCGGCAATTCCGATTTCGTTGTCACGCGGCGAATATAGCGTTGCCAGTGATGCACTGGATGGTGTGGTAGGACAATTGAAAGCTGCGGAGCAATATGCGTTTGAGCAAAAGCCTGATGCGTACAAAGAGGCGGTTCGCCTTGGCATGCCCGATCCAGACAACGAGGGTTATAATTTTGCTGGTGAGCCTATTACCCCTGGTTTGTGGATGGCGAGTGTCGCGGCCCAAGAACTACTTGGTCTCGGTATGGATGTTTTATCAGTCGTGGCCCTTGGTCCTGCGATTGGTGGTGCGTTGGCCTTTCAGCAAAATGTTGCTGAAGCGGGACAGGCCGCTGCGGACGAAGTTATACAAGAGATGGAAGACTTAAAAGCTCAAGGTGCTTTTGATAACATGTCTGAAGAAGACTACAACAAAATGGTTTCTGGCGCCGAGAAGCAAGCGTTTTACTCTTCTGGCATTGCGGGCGGTGCTGTTGACACGCTCACAGCGTTGACTGCGGGCGGGTTTGCTCCTTTAGCGAAAGCGTTGCCTAACGCCCTTCGAAGCGGATTGATTGCTTCGGGTATTGTTACAGCGGAGGGTATATCTGGTGGCTTAGAGCAGGTTGGTGTAAATGCTGCTGTTATCAAGGCGTTAAAAGACCAGGGCATTGATCCAGCAGATTATGACAAAGAGATGTTGGATAAAGTACTTACTGCGGCTATTTACGAAGTAGTTGGCGGTTCAGGTTCTGGTGCTGCTGCGGGTGTTGGTACTTATGTAAGCAATCTTTCCTCCAACAACGATACAAGCTCAGAAGATCCATTAGACGCATTTGGTGGATCGGGCCCCAATATTGAAGGTGGTTCAACAGGCGCTGGAGAGTCTTTGTTAAGTGAGATGAACAAAGAGGGTTCTGACATTTCAGTTGTTGGCAACAACGAGAAGAATAACACTGGCGGTTATGATGAATACACTTTGATCGACAATAACACAGGAAAAACAGAAACTGTGTCTGCTGAAGATTTCAACACTTCACAACAGGGTCAAAGTGGAGCTGTCGCCGGTGGAGTTGGTGGAACCAATACAACGAAAAGACAGCTGGTCTTGGGTGGCACTGCTGTAGACACTGTAACAACTCGCACTGGGGAAGAAATAGAAGTAGTAACGATTACTGACGGAAATGGTAACACTACTGTTACGGTTGGAGAAACAAGTCAGATTGTTTCGGGTGGAAAAAATTCAGTTGTCACGGATCCAAAAACCGGTGTTTCTGTAAATGTGAACGCGACTAATACTGCGGACATTACAAGCACTGCCGGTTTGGTAAACGAGATTGCTGCGGAAACTAACACTGATACTAGTACTCTTTTGAGCGGTGGTACTGTAAACGTTTCTGTAGCCGACCCGTTTACGGAAGCTGCTACGGAAACTGCTACGGAAGCTGCCACGGAAGCTGCCACGGAAGCAGTTACGGACGCCGCCACGGAAGCGGTTTCAGACATATCCGTAGGTTCTGTAATTGACGCCGATGAGCCTCCGAGTAGTCCTTATACTCCTCCCCCTGGTGTTGATCCTATAACTCCTCCAACGTCATACACTCCAGATTCTGGCCCTGACCCAGTAGGTGAGACCTCTGCTGGCTACACTTCTGGTATAGCTGGAATAGGAGGTGTTCGTCCCACGGTTGCGCCACGGTATCAATCACGTTCTGTTGGTCAGTACACACCGTATCGTCCAGAGTCCGGTGTCATAAAAACTCCAACGGGTCCTATTTCTGCTACGCCAAGTACTTATTTAGCAGAAACAGTTCAGGGTGGCATGCGATATGGTAATCCTTACATTCTACCTAACGCCGACCCCGAACTTTTAGCCGAACTTGCTAGGCTTCAAGGCACTGGAGGCGCAAGATTGCCTGCTGAGTACCTGTTAAATGATGAAGATTTAGTATGAGCTTACAAGCGTTACCTGAAGAAGCCTTGAAAGAGATCTTAGCCTTAACCGAGGCTAAGAAAACACTAGATTTAAGGGATCAGGCGCAAGATTATTTCATGCCCTTTGCCCACCACGTTTACGAGAACTTTATTGAGGGCAGGCACCATAGAATAATCGCTGAAAAACTTGAACAAGTGGCTCAGGGTAAGCTCAAACGATTAATTATTAACATGCCCCCACGTCACTCTAAGTCGGAGTTTGCTAGTTTTTTAATGCCGGCATGGTTTTTAGGTCGCAACCCTAAGTTAAAAATCATCCAGGCCACTCACAATACCGAGCTCGCTGTTCGTTTTGGACGAAAAGTCCGGGATTTAATTGATGATCCTCAGTATAAAGAGATATTTCCCGACACAAATTTGAAAGAAGACAACAAAGGCGCCGGCAAATGGCAGACTGACAAGGGTGGCGAGTACTTTGCGGCGGGTGTTGGGGCTGCGGTTACGGGTCGTGGTGCGGATTTGTTTGTTATTGACGACCCCCACTCTGAGCAAGACGCTCTTTCTGAGACAGCTTTTGACCATGCGTATGAATGGTACACCTCTGGGCCTCGTCAGCGTCTTCAACCTGGTGGTGCAATCATAATTGTTATGACTCGGTGGGGTAAAAAGGACCTTACAGGGCGACTTATGGCTGCACAGGGCGGTGATATCATGGCTGATCAGTGGGAAGTTGTAGAATTTCCTGCAATTTTACCTTCAGACAACCCTCTATGGCCTGAGTTTTGGGAAAAAGACGCACTTTTGTCTATTAAGGCGTCTTTGCCGGTACAAAAATGGAATGCTCAGTGGCAACAGACCCCAACGGCGTCTGATTCTGCTATAATTAAGCGTGAATGGTGGAAACCTTGGGAAAAAGAGGACATTCCACCCGTAAAATACGTTCTTCAAGCGTATGACACGGCTTTTTCTAAGAAAGAAACGGCTGACTACTCCGCAATTACTACCTGGGGGGTTTTTGAGCCCGAAGAGGGTGGTCCGGACAACGTAGTTTTGCTAGATGCGCGACGAGGAAGATGGAATTTCCCTGAATTAAAAGAAGTTGCGTACGATGAGCACGAATATTGGGAGCCCGATATGGTTTTAGTCGAAGCAAAAGCGACTGGTACGCCTCTTATCGATGAGCTCCGTCTTCGAGGTATTCCAGCGTTGGGGTTCTCACCGGGCAAAGGAAATGATAAGATTACTCGTATGCATATGGTTGCACCCTTGTTTGAAGCGGGAGTTGTTTGGGCGCCGAGCGATAAAAAGTTTGCTGACGAGGTCATTGAAGAGGTGGTTTCATTTCCTAATGGTGATCATGATGACTTTTGTGATAGCATGACCTTAGCATTAATGCGGTTCAGGCAAGGTGGGTTTATTTCCTTGCAAAGTGAGCTAGAAGATGACGAAATAACGTACCGTCCTAAACGGGAGTATTACTAATGGCGATGCCACCAATTGTAACATCAGGCAATATGCAGGGCGGTCCTCAAGAAGGTCTTCCTGAAATAAGTGTAGACGTGCCTCAACCGATGAGCTTTGAAAATGGCGCTCAAGTCACAGAAACTCCTGACGGTATGGTTGTTGAAGAAATGGCGGCTTTTGAGGCTCAAATGGAAGCCGAAGCGCCTTTAGACCACGGTGCAAATTTAGCGGAGTACTTGGATGAAACATATCTTGGAGAAATTTCGTCAGAGCTTAGAGCGTCTTATGAAGACGATCAAGATTCTCGTTCTGAATGGGAAGAGTCTTATACAAAAGGCTTGGATCAACTCGGTGTTAAATATGAGGATCGCACTCAACCGTTTGAGGGAGCTTCTGGCGTCACGCACCCGTTAATCGCGGAAAGTGTTACTCAGTTTCAGGCCCAGGCTTACAAAGAGTTGTTGCCTTCTGGTGGTCCAGTAAAGACTCAAGTTTTGGGTTTACAGGATCCGCAGCGCGAGGATCAGGCTTCTCGTGTAAAAGATTTTATGAACTACCAGATTATGGAAGTGATGGAAGAGTATGATCCGGACATGGATCAGTTGTTGTTTTATTTACCGCTATCTGGGTCTTGTTTCAAAAAAGTTTACTATGACGAAGCTATGCAAAGAGCGGTGTCTCAGTTTGTTCCGGCGGAAGATTTAGTTGTTCCGTATTCCGCTTCGGATTTAAACACGGCTTCTCGTGTTACTCATGTTCTTAGGATGGACGCTAACCACGTGCGCAAGCTACAGGTTTCTGGTTTCTATCGTGATGTAGAACTTAGTGAGCAAGATGACTCCGACGATCCTGTTCGAGAAAAAGTAGATAGCATTCAAGGCACCTCACGCAATTACTCTGACGACGTATATACGTTGTTAGAAATGCACGTAGACCTAGATCTTGAGGGTTTTGAGGATATCAACCCCGAAGGTGAGCCTACTGGAATCGGCCTACCTTACATTGTGACTATCGACGAAGGTTCTGGAGAAGTTCTGTCTGTCCGCCGCAATTGGATGGAAGGCGCTCCTATAGCAAAGAAACAACAGTATTTTGTACACTTTAAATTCATGCCTGGTCTTGGGTTTTATGGGTTTGGGTTGATTCATATGATTGGTGGCTTGGGCCGTGCAGCAACGAGTATCCTTCGACAGTTAGTCGATGCCGGAACTCTTGCTAACCTCCCGGCAGGGTTCAAAGCCAGGGGCGTAAGGGTTCGTAACGATGATGAGCCTTTGCAGCCGGGTGAGTGGCGGGACATTGATGCTCCGGGGGGCAACATTAGGGACGCAATTATACCGCTTCCTTACAAGGAACCCTCTGCGACGCTCTCTTCGCTTCTAGGAGGCCTTGTAGACGGCGGTAGACGGTTTGTTTCACTTGCTGACCAGCAAACCTCTGACGCCAACGGACAAGCCCCTGTAGGCACCACTGTGGCTCTCCTAGAGCGTGGCACTAAAGTCATGTCTGCGATCCACAAACGGTTGCACTACGCACAGAAGAACGAGTTCCGTATTTTAGCTCGAATCTTCCGTGACAATCTTCCGCAAGAGTATCCTTATGACGTTCAGGGCGGCGATCGCATGATCATGTCGCAAGACTTCGACGATCGTATCGACGTTGTGCCAGTCAGTGACCCAAACATCTTCTCGATGGCTCAACGCGTCACTTTAGCTCAAACTCAGTTGCAGTTGGCGCAATCTAACCCACAGGTGCATAATTTACATGCTGCGTTTCGTCGTATGTATCAGGCGCTGGAAGTTCAGAACATAGATGAGATTCTGCCTCCACCTCCGCAGCCCCAGCCAATAGATCCTATGATTGAAAACGCTAGGGCTTTAACAGGTGAGTTGTTGCAAGCATTTGATGGTCAAGATCACGACGCACACATTGAGATACACTTAATGTATATGAAGTTGCCTATCATTATGACTTCTCCACATGTCATGGGCATTCTTACGGGACATATTCTTGAGCACGTATCGAAGAAGGCTCGCGAAGCAGTTGCTGCCGAAATACAGGGTTTAATTTCTCAGGTACAGTTGATGTCTCAGTCGGGGGCGATTGATCCCGCCGCTGCACAACAACAGATACAAGAGGTTCAACAGCAGATGCAGAATCCCGATGAGATAGAAAAACTTGTCGCGATGCAGGAAATGGAGTTAATGAAAGGCTTGATGGAACGTTTGACACCACAGGGTCAAGATCCAATGTCAGATCCTCTAGTTCAGATTCGCATGCAAGAGCTTTCTATTAAACAACAGGATCTGCAACGTAAGGCTCTAAACGATGCGGCAGAGATTGATATGTCTGATCAACGGTTGCAGCAGCAAGCTGTTTCTGACTCTGCTCGTATTGAAAGCCAAGAAGACATCGCAGAGAGGCGGGATGACACAAATCGTTTAAGAATTGATGTTCAACGTGAGGCGAGCCAGAGGAGATCAGGATCATGAGGTTACCCGGTTTAGGTAGTGTCTTAGGAGGTCAAGGACCTTTAAGTTCTATGAATAGAAACAACTTCAACCAACAAGGCATTGGTCAATTCTTGTCTCCTTTGATTTCTGCTATTAATCAGGACTACTCACAGGATGTTGTTCAGCCGTATGTCCAACAGGTAGAAAACCTTACCGCCTCAACCTTTCCTGATTTTAACATGGGTGGTTCGGGTATGGGTATGCCTGATTTCGGTGGTCGGCAAGTTGGTTTCGGTGGACAAATTGGAGGCCTGCCGACTGTTTCTCCCGGAGACCAAGTAGGACAAATTTCAGCTGTGCCTACACAGGACTATATGAAAGATATGTTAAACGACATGAGACTCAAAATGGGCAACGGTGTAGGTTCAGATATGTCGCCACCTATAAGCGGTATTTTTAATCGACTTACAGGTGGGTAAGTGAGTTATGATCGATCCTATTACAGCGGTCGGCCTAGCCACCTCTGCGTTTAATATTCTCAAGCAGGGTATCAGCGCGGGAAAAGACATTCAAGAAATGAGTGGCACTTTGGCTAAGTGGGGCGCGGCGTTTTCTGATTTTCAGTACGCTGAAGACAAAACAAAGAACCCTCCGTTTTATAAAATGATGGCTGACAATAGCGCCAACGCCATTGAAATCTTCGCCCAGAAAAAGAAGATGGAAGCCATGCGGAAGGAAATAAAAGACCATATATCATGGACTTACGGGCCGTCTGCTTGGGATGAGGTCCTCCAGATAGAGGGTGAGATGCGTAGGATACGTCGAGAAGAGGCTTATAAAAAACAGGAAATGATAGATAACGTCATTAATTTTGTTATTGGATCAGTGGTATTCGTCATTGCGGCGTTGGGTATTGTCACAGGCTTCTATTACTGGGGCCGTTATCAAGGGAGATGGTGATGTGGTTTTTAGTTTGGTTTCAGGTTATGAATAACAACATTGAGCATTATCAACTCAATCAATTCACAACTGAAAACGAGTGTAAAGAAGCTCTCGAGGATGCAAAAGTCTTGATAACCACGAGCCAAACGACGGTGTATTGTTTTGAGGTTATACCAAAATAGGCGAGGCGATTACGTTGTATATGACAAAGCAGGAAAAGTTGTTATAATAACCCACCACAAGCATCACGCTATAGCGTATGCAAGGAGTATGAAAAATGGCAGCAAAAAAGCTAGAAGATCAAAGTAAATACGATGCCTACGACATGGACGGCGATGGAATTGTTTCTGACGCCGAGATGACGAAGGCCAAAGAGATTCGAGAGACAGAGGACGCGCTGCGTAAGCACTTGGCTCAACTTCGCATGGCTCGGTGGACGTTGATCGGAATGGGCGTTTTTACTGCCACAATGTTTTTTATACCGCTGGACCGGGTCACGGCACTAAGCGACATAAGCAATTTGTTTTACATTAGTGGCGCTGGTATCGTGGGTGCATTTATGGGTGCAACAGCATGGATGGGTAGAAAATGAGTATATTTACTGCCGCACTAGGGCCGATAGCCAATCTTGCAGGATCATGGTTACAAGGTAAAGCTGATAAGAACGCCGCCGCTGCGGAACTAAAGCTCACAGAGGCCAAGGCGAAAGCGCAAATACTTTTGTCAAAAGAGACTAGCGTTGCCGATTGGGAGCGCATCATGGCAGAAGGCGCGAAATCAAGCTGGAAAGACGAATGGTTTGTAATTGTTCTGTCAATCCCGCTTGTTCTAGCCTTCATACCCGGTGCAGAGGGCTGGGTTGATCGTGGGTTTGAGCAGCTTTCCAAAGCGCCAGACTGGTATTTTTATAGTTTAGGTATCGCAATAAGCGCCAGCTTCGGTGTCCGAGGTGCGCAGGCTTTGTTTAAGAGGAAATGAAATGACATACAAACTGGGAAACCGCAGCAACGAACGGCTTGAGGGCGTTGACGCTTCTTTGCAAGCCGTTGTACGCACGGCTATTGGAATTAGCGAACAAGACTTCAGTGTGATTTGCGGTCTTAGAACCCGCAAGGAGCAGGAAGCGTTGGTCGCCAAAGGTGCTTCGCAGACCATGAAAAGCAAGCATTTAGGTGGTTATGCCGTTGATTTAATGGCATATATTGACGGAGGCAGATGGGAACTGAATCTTTACGATGAGATCGCAGACGCCATGAAGGATGCAGCTAAGGATTGCGGTGTTAAGATACGCTGGGGCGCGGCTTGGCACATCGATGACTTTGGGGCCTATGAAGGCACAGCAGAAGAAGCTATGAACGAGTATGTAGACTTACGTCGATCACAAGGCCGTCGTCCATTTATCGATGCGCCTCATTTTGAGATTATGGAGTAGGAGAGAGAAGATGCCGGCACCAATGAAGTCCCTTCGTCCGAAGGCTAGAAAAAAATCTATTTACGGTGAGCCAGAAGGCAGCACCCAACACCCTAGTGGTCTAAATATGGACGAGAGAATGAAGCCTATGCGACCGAAAGCGCGTCCAGATTCTGTTATGGAAAGTGGTGCTGTTAAACGCGGTAATAACGAGGCTAAACGCCGTTCTAAAGAGACTAAGCTGTTTAGTTATGGCGGAGACGTAAAGTATAAGGATGGAGGAAAAGTTTTTCCTGACTTAAACAACGACGGAGAGGTTACTCGTGCAGATGTTCTAAAAGGCCGTGGCGTAGAAGGCTTTTACCAAGGTGGCGACGTACGTTCGAACTCTAAACGCGGAAAGTGTTACTAATGGTTAACATTATGATTAGTATTCTTCCGGATATGCCGGGGAACCTTCTAGAGGACATTGAGGAGGTAGACACAGACGACATCTGCCCTCTTGCCACACAAGACGAGACTATAAACGAAGAGAACCGAAACGTTGCAGTTGCGTCACACAACTATCGTGGCCCTAATACAAGCACTGCGTTTCGAAACGACCAATCTTGTGGGTCTTGTGTTTTTTACGATGTATCCGACGAAATGATGGAGTGCATTGGAGACGAGTCTGGCGATCTGGGTTATTGTCGAAGTTTTGACTTTGTGTGTATGTCTAAGAAGACATGTGACATGTGGATGGAAGACTACAAGGACAATATGTAATGGACCTTGTGGATTTAGCGCATCACTTGTATAGAAAAATAGAAGAGCGTCAGGACGACATTTCTGATGCTCTTTCTCACGGTGCTGTAAAGGACTGGGAGCAGTATAAAATGTCTGTGGGCGAGATACGGGGCCTCTCGTTTGCAAAAGACGAAATTAAGGCCCTGCTGAATGGATACGTAGACGATGTCGAAGACACTTTATCTTCCTGACCACGTTGCGCAGAAAATTAACAAAGGAAAGGCAGAGGCGAAAGCTGATCCTGATACTTTGAAAAGCGCATATGTTGACTCTAGTCAACGGGTTTTAGACCCCACCCTCTTAGAAAAACCTTTGCTCGAACGACTCCCGCAACCTACTGGTTGGCGGGTTTTAGTTATGCCGTACCAAGGCAAATCTAAAACATCGAGCGGGTTGTACATTCCCGATGAGATTCGGGAGCGTGAAAGCGTAGCTACAGTCGTGGCGTACGTTATGAAACTTGGGCCATTGGCATATAAAGATCCCGACAAATTTGGGGATTGTGAGCCGTGGTGCAAAGAAGGCCAGTGGGTATGCATTGGTCGTTATTCTGGTTCTAGGTTTAAAATTGATGGCGGGGAGGTCCGCATCATTAATGACGACGAAGTCATTGCCACCCTTTTAGAACCAGATGACATTAAACACGTTTGAGGATAGCGTTATGGCAGAAGAAAACATGGAAGAGCAGGAGATCGTTGTTGAAACGGAAGACACTTCGGAAGAAGTAGAAGATTCCGTATCAGTTGAGACTTCTGCAGAGGAGCCGGCAAAAGAGCAGAGCTCCGATGAGTTAGAGTCCTACAGCAAGAATGTTCAAGGTAGGATTAAAAAACTGACGGAAAAATACCGTCAGGAGGAACGAGATAAGTCAGAGGCCGTTAGGTTGTCTCAACAGCTTATTGAAGAGAACAAGAAGCTAAAGTCTCGTGTTCAAAATTTGGACAGTGGTTACTTAAACGAGTACAACAACAGGCTTCAGTCTCAAGAGACCACTGCGAAAGAGCTTTACCGTCAGGCTTATGAAGCTGGTGACACTGACAAAATCATAGAGGCTCAACAGCTAATATCTAAGTTAGCTGTCGAAAAGCAGAGATACACTGCGGCTAAGTCACGTGCAGATTCTGAAGCGAAGCTGCAAATCGAACGGGACAAGGCGCCGCAACAACCACAACAACAAGCCGCTCCACCGGTAAAGCCGGATCCTAGGGCTGAGAAGTGGGCAGGCAAAAACGATTGGTTTGGTAACGATAGGGTCATGACGACCGCAGCGTTTGCTATTCATCAGCAACTCATTGAGGACGAAGGGTTTGACCCAATGACCGATGAGTACTATACTGAAATTGACAGCCGCATGCGGACAGAATTTCCGCATAAGTTTCAAGCGGCTAAGAAATCGGGTGGAGGAAGCCAGGTCGCTTCTGCTAGTTCCTCCGCATCCCGCAGTACAAAACAGGGGCGCAGGTCGGTCAAGTTATCGCATTCACAAGTCGCAATAGCAAAAAAACTTGGCGTACCTCTCGAAGAATACGCTAAGTTTGTGAAGGATTAAAAAATGGCAGACACTAGAACTCCGCGCAAGAGCGCGACACGCGAAACAGAAACGCGCAGAAAACCCTGGGCACCGCCCAGTCACCTTGCCGCACCACCCGCACCTGATGGGTTCGTGCATCGTTGGATTCGACTCGCAATGCGCGGTGAAGAAGACAAGATGAACGTAAACGCTAAGTTGCGTGAAGGTTGGGAACCAGTTCGTAAGGACGAGTATCCCGACTATGAAGCTCCCACTATTGACGATGGTCGATACGAGGGCATCATCGGACAGGGGGGCTTAATGTTGTGCCGTATACCTGAAGAAACAGCCGCTGAAAGAACTGCTTATTACGGGGGCAGAACCCGCGAACAGATGACTGCTGTGGATCAGGACCTTATGAAGGAACAACATCCTTCAATGCCTATTTCTAACGATAGGCATAGTCGTGTATCATTTGGAGGCTCTCGTAGAGACTCCGATTAACAAAGAGGATTGCTACAATGGCAAACACTAACGGTGCATTCGGGCTTCGCCCGATTGGCGTAGTCGGTCAGGCTGCGAACACCACTGGTGCGACCGAGTATCGTATCGCCTCTGGAAACACTAACGCGATCTATCAAGGTTCTCCCGTTATTCCGCTTTCAACTGGTTTTATTGACATAGTTGGCGCGGCTGCAGGGGGTACTGTAGGTCTTGTTGGTGTGTTCTGGGGATGCGAATACGTTTCGTCGACCACTGGTGAGAAAATTTTCTCAAACTACTGGCCCGGTTCTGGCGCGGATTCTAATCATCCTGTCAAAGCCTTCGTGTATGACAACCCAATGACTACATTCGTCATCACGTCTGACGGTACATTGACAAACGAAGCAACTGCTCGTGGTCATGTATTTGCAAACGCTAACTTTGCAACAGCTACAGGTGGTTCAACAACCACAGGTATCTCGACTGCTAAATTAGCTGTTGGCACAATCGCTGTCACCGCTGCGCTTCACTTGCGCATCATGGGGATTCAGGATGATCCTGAGAACCAAGATTTCACTGCGGCTGGCGTTCCATTACTTGTTCGACTGAATAACAGTTTCAATTCCGCTAACGGCGCGATTGTGGCTGGTACTCCTTCGACTACTGGCGTTTAAGGAGGTCTAAGAAATGGCTATTTCACGCGCACAATTAGCGAAAGAGCTGGAACCAGGCCTCAACGCGCTGTTTGGTATGGAGTACTCACGGTACGAAAACCAACACGCCGAGATTTATACAACAGAATCTTCCGATCGAGCATTCGAAGAAGAAGTGATGTTGTCTGGATTTGGCGCAGCACCAACCAAATCGGAAGGTTCTGCAATTAACTTTGACGACGCTAACGAGGCATATACTGCTCGTTACAACCACGAAACAGTAGCGTTGGCTTTCTCAATTACTGAAGAAGCTGTCGAAGACAATCTCTATGATCGTCTCGGTTCGCGTTACACTCGTGCGTTGGCTCGTTCAATGGCACACTCAAAGCAAGTTAAGGCTGCTGCAGTTCTTAACAACGCATTTACTGCTGGCGCAACTGCCGGTGGTGACGGTGTTGCTTTGTGTGCAACTGACCACCCACTTACTTCGGGCGGAACGTTTGCCAACGAACCATCAGTAGCTGCGGATTTGAACGAAACATCTCTTGAAGATGCTTTAATCAACATCGCAGGCTTTGTTGACGAGCGTGGTCTTAAAGTCGCGTTACGCGGCATGAAGCTGGTTCTTCCACGTCAACTGCAATTCGTTGCAGAACGTCTGATGGTTTCTAACCTACGTGTAGGAACTGCGGACAATGATACAAACGCAATTCGGTCTATGGGAATGTTGCCTAACGGTTATGCCGTTAACGACTTCCTTACGGATCCAGACGCGTTTTTCATCATGACAGATGCACCTCGTGGCTTCATTCACTTTGAGCGCACCCCTATGTCAACCGGCATGGAAGCCGACTTTGACACAGGCAACATGCGCTTTAAGGCTCGTGAACGCTATAGCTTTGGCTTTAGTGATCCACGTGCCGTATTTGGTTCTCCGGGCGCAGCATAAGTCTGCATCCATTACCATAGTCAGGGGCGGTCTTCGGATCGCCTCTTTCTTTTTATCTAGACCTAGTATATTCTGTCGCCACTAGGGCAAACATTAGCTTTGTAGACAGGTTTCCGCCCTCCTGACGTTGCATAGACTACAAAGCGAATCCTTATGCAAAGGGTACTAAAATGGCTTCGACTACATTTTCAGGTCCAGTGACCTCCACCGCTGGTTTTGTTGGCGACATCAAAGTTCCAACATACACAGTTGCAACCGCCCCATCCGCTTCTGACGCTGGTGCGGGTACGCTTGTGTACGTTTCAAACGGCGCCGCTGGCTCCGCTATTCTGGCTTTCTCTGACGGGACCGACTGGAAGCGTTCCGATACAGGTGCCACAATCGCAGCAGCGTAAGGAGCTAGGTTATGAGTAGATTCAAACCAGCTTCTTTGGAAGAGCTAACACGACGTGGACTCAACGCTGATGGTTCTCCTATCAAAACAGTTCCAGTTCGGGCTCGAAATGAGAACGGCACACTTAAAGCAGATGACCCATCCACTCCTGATGTAAACGAGGCGTGGACGGATGCCCCTGTAAAAAAGAAACGTGTCCGTTCTACAAAGAAAAAGGGATAAACCATGGCAGGTCCAGTAACTGCACATAATTGGGTTCAAGGCACAACGGCAGCGATTGTCGGGCCTACTCGTTCTCGTCTTCGGCAAGTTGTGATTTACGCTGCCGCAGCGGGCGCGTTTACCCTCAAGAACGGTAGCGCAAGTGGGGATGTTTTGCTTACGCAGACTTTTCCCACTGGTCACCACGTTATGAACATTCCAGATGATGGGATTATCGCATCCTCGGGTGTGTTCGTGGCTGCGTTCACGGGTTCGGCGAACCAGCTTACGATCATCTTGTCGTAGGAGGTAATATGGTTGGTAGTGAGGTAACATCGTTTTACTCACAAACTTCGGCAGCGCTGGTCCAACGGCGCTGTCGTCTACAAGGTGTACTTTTGACTTATGAGTCTGGAGCCACTGGGCATGTTGTACTTTATGACAACGCGTCGGAAGGGTCAGGAAAAGTATTACTCAGAATAGATGAAACTTCTCAAGGCATGGAAGAGATATTTCTTCCTGGGGACGGTATACTAGCTAAAAAAGGTGTGTACGCTTCGATTCCTGCTAACACCACTATATCAGTGATCGTGGAGTAGTTATGGCTAAGAAAAAAAGTGTTAAGTTATCTGTCGGACGCGGGGAAAAACGATCCGTCAAACAGGGGGCTGGCCTCACTGCCAAAGGGCGAGCAAAGTATAACCGTCAAACCGGATCAAATTTAAAAGCACCCGCTCCAAACCCAAAAACAAAGAAAGCCAAAGCTCGAAAGAAGTCTTTCTGCGCTCGCTCAAGCGGTTGGACAGGCGAGCGAGGCAAAGCGGCTCGCAAAAGATGGAATTGTTAGATGCTTCAAAAACATGTTGTCACGTTGGCTTCTATTATAGTGGTGGGTGTTATTACCAGCTATGGAGTAGTTGTTCAGAGTTGGGTTGAGTGGTCTACCACAACACTTGTGGATTTAGACAAAAGAACTGCTATAATGGAACTCGAAACGAAGCATACGAACGAAATAGTTTCTCAAAACCAAGAGATGCTAATACTTCTTATGGAGGCTTCAAAGAAGGCAAGTTATGGCGATCACCAGGAACCAACAGGTCAAACAGATATCTACTGGACGGAGAAGTAAGATGGCTAAGAAACCCGGATTGTACGCAAATATTGCGGCTAAGAAAAAGCGCATTGCCGCTGGATCTGGCGAAAAAATGAGAAAGCCCGGAACTAAAGGGGCTCCTACGGCTAAAAACTTCAAACAAGCTGCGAAGACTGCGAAGAAGAGGAAGAAGTAATGGCGACCTCTGGATCAAGAGATTTTAACCTCGATGTAGGAGAAATCGTTGAAGAGGCGTATGAGCGGTGTGGGCTAGAGGTTCGCACCGGTTACGATGCGAAGACTGCTCGTCGGTCTTTGAATTTGATGTTTGCGGATTGGGCCAACCGTGGTTTAAACCTGTGGACTGTTAACCAAGCGACAATCATATTAACTGAAGGTCAGGCACAGGAGACACTGACTCCTGATGTAGTTGATATGTTAGAGGTTGTGCTGCGCAGAGATGGGACGGACTATGAGTTAGATCGGATTAGTCGAGGTGACTATTTAACTCTGCCTAATAAAACGACTCAGGGTAGGCCTAGCCAATTTTACTTTGACCGCCAAATTACTCCAGTAATTAATTTGTGGTCAGTTCCTGAAAACTCCACTGATCAATTGGTCTACTATTACGTCCGTAGGATCGAAGATGCGGACGCTTTAGTTAATACTACAGACCTCCCGTTTAGGTTTTATCCTTGTATGGTTGCAGGCTTGGCGTACTATATGGCTGTTAAACGAGCGCCTGAACGCGTTCAGATGTTAAAAAGCATTTATGAGGAGGAGTTCCAACGAGCAGCGGACGAGGATGAGAATCGTACTCCGTTAAAACTTCAACCTAGTTTAAGTTATTTGAGGGTCTGATGACGTTCGCTAGTGGCAAAAAGGCTTGGGGAATTTCTGATCGTTCTGGAAAGCGGTATCGTCTTTCTGAAATGAAGAAGGAATGGAACGGTCTTTTAGTTGGTCCAGATGAGTGGGAAGAAAAACATCCACAGCTCTTTCCTCCTCGTGTAGGGCCCGATCCACAAGCTCTAAAAGATGCGCGTCCGGATAGAGAAGAACCCAAAGTTGAAGTGTTGTTGCAATCAAATCCTTTGTTTTCTTCAGGGGCTGGAACAAGTGTTATAACTGTGATTGAACCTGGTCATGGTAGAAGCACTTCTAATGTTGTTCGATTAAGAAACGCGGCACCGTTTGATGGGTTTACAGGTTCAGTATTAAACGACGCGAACGGCTATTCGATCACAGTGGTTGATAGCGACACATACACAATCACAGTGTCCGAAACGGCACAATCAGGACAGGTTCGAGGAGGCGGAAATTTTATGTCTGCGGGACCTGTCACGGTGGAGGCATAAATGGCTTTTACATATAGTCAGTTAAAACAGGCGGTTCAGGATTACACTGAAAATTACGAAACGACTTTTGTAAACAATCTCCCTGTTTTTATCAGGTTGGCTGAAGACAAGATTTTAAAACAGGTTCAGTTAAATTTGTTTCGCAAAACGCAGTCGTCTACTTTTGTAGTAGGGACTAAGTATCTAAACTTGCCTACAGATTTTTTGGCGCCGTATTCTTTGTCGTATGTCAAGAATAGTGAGAAGAACTACCTTGATTTTAAAGATGCTAGTTTCGTACAAACGTACTCTCCAGACGCGACAGTTCAGGGCGATCCTCGTTATTACGCACAGTTTGATAACGTTAACTTCATTCTTGGGCCGACTCCAGGCACAGCGTACCCTTTTGAGTTAAGCTATTTCTATGCACCTGTCAGTTTGACCGAGGACTCTGCTGGAGACAATGCAACAAGCTGGTTGAGCATTAACGCTGAGACCACTCTTTTGTATGCGACCTTGGTTGAGTCTGGTGTGTTTATGAAAGCTGAAAACGATACAATGTCGATGTACCAACAACGAGTACAGGAAGGCTTAGTGCAACTCAAAATGTTGGGGGAATCTAAACAGACTACGGACTTGTATCGCGTTGGTCAGATTGTTCGGCCTAGCCAATGATTGATGTAAAAGTTCACACGACAACAAACAGAGGCCATACTCCAGAAGAGATTGCCTCTTTTTGTTGTGATAAGTTGATGCATGTAGCGGATACAGCTCCTCCAGTGATCAGAGATCAAGCAAGGGCGTTTAAAAACGTTATGGAGTCTGTTATATCGGATCACATAAAACAGGGTATTCTCAGTGACCGTACAACTGTGTATAATGCCTTAAAAGATGCAGGACACCCAGATCTTGCTGAGTTAATAAGGAGAATGTGATGTCGATTACTGCAGGATTGACCACCTCGTTTAAAGAAGAACTTCTTTTAGGGGGTCACGACTTTAGTACGTCGGGTGCGTCAGCGGGAACGTTTGTAATATCGTTGTACATTAACTCTGCCGATGTTTTAGGACCGGCAACTACTACGCCACCGTTTGGGGCTGAAGAAGTTCCTACTACTGGCGTTAGTGGATCAGGGGGTTATACTGCCGGAGGTGGAGCTTCAGCAATTACGGACAACGGGTTGGTTGTTGGCACAGCTCCTACAAATGGCGGTTCTGGAACAACTGTGTTTACCAGTTTTTCAAACAAGACGTTTACTGGTGTAACAATTACAAATGCTAACTCTGCCGTTATTTTTAACGACACGCCGGCAGGAAATGCGTCTGCTAGGACTCAACCGTCTGTTGCAGTATTAGATTTCGGTGGCAATAAAAGCGCGTCTGGTGGAGACTTCACTATTCAGTTTCCAACAGCAGACGCAAGTACGGCGATCATAAGGATTGCATAATGCCTGTATTCGATAGAGTAAAAGAAACATCTACAACCGAAGGTACTGTGAGTATGACTCTCAACGGCCCTTCCGTAGGATTTCAGTCATTTGCTAGTGTCTTTAGCATTGGAGACGAGACTTTTTACTCTATTGTTTCTGCGGAAGGTGACTTTGAAGTAGGTATTGGGACATACTCTGCATTAAACACCCTGAGCCGAGATACGGTGCTATCAAGTAGCAACTCGGACAATAAAGTGTCTTTTTCTGCAGGCATAAAATCAGTGTTTGTGACTTACCCTGCGAGTAAGTCTGTGACGATCGATCAGTCAATCGCACTATCAATTGCGTTAGGATAAAAAATGGGCAAGAAACTTATATTTGATTACACGTTTGATGCTTCCGCCAAGACGGTAAAGGTCAACGATGTGTACGCACGGAAACGTTTCTTGTTGATTACAAACGTTACGACCGGAACAATTATCTACCAGTTTAATGACAGTGCTCTAGGCTTGGATGATATTGCTTTCGATTACAGTAATTTTGAAACAACCTTAACGTTAACTTTTGATACGACTTCTATGAACGATACTGATGATCTTCAGATTCTCTTAGAGGAAGAAAGCACCGACATGACCGTTAATCAGCGGTTTGTTGATCCTGTTTCTAAGATACGTGTTTCAAACCCTGAGAACCTAATCGACACTGACTTCGAATATGGTTTGCAATCTACAAAATGGGAAACACTAGAGCTTACAAATAACATTCCGACGTTCTTCGCTCGTAATGGGGATTTTGATATTACTGTAGAAACTATGACTGTTTCTCAAGACAGCAATGTTGTTACTGTAACAACTTCTGATGCTCACGGTCTTCAACGTGGAGCGCCTATTATTGTGCAGTCTTCTGGAAGTGCCTCTGCGGATGGCGGTTTTGTAGTGTCTGCTATTTTAAGCACAACGTCATTTAACTACATAGCTAAATCTACTTTTCTGCAAACACGAGACATTAAGGAAACGTTTACTCAATTGTTTCCAGGTTCTGTTTACTCGGGCACAGAGTTTAAATTGACAAACGTTGGAGGCATTACAACGGACTCAGCGGACCCTAGTGAGTTAACCGTTAGCACTGTTTTTCCAACAGACTTTACCACCGGCACCAGCATGGCGCTGTCCAACACCTTTGCTAAGTCGACACTCAACTTTGATACATCTGGAGTGGACATCGACAACGTTACATCTTTAGATGTTTCTTACACGAACAATGTTGCGACTGGTGAAACTGACGGATTTTTATTAGGCGGTGTGGCGTCAATTAGTTGGCAAGCAGATTTTAGTAAAACAAACGGCATCTATTTTGAAGAAAGCGATGTGACGGTTGCTAATAACCAAGCAACTTTTTCAGAGCCACATGGTTTTGTAACAGGAGATCTTGTTTCGTATTTAGGTGATAGTAGTAACACTGCTATTTCTGGCCTATCATATATGAATGCGTATTTTGTGGTCGTAATCGACGATAACACACTGCAGTTTCATTCTAATCGTACGAGCAGCCTTACGTCTTATCGCATAACCATAAGTGCTGCTGGAACTAGCGTAGGTTTGGTTAAATCAGCCTTAGTGCGGTCTTATTGGCAGTCGTATTATTACGGTTCAAGTTCAGGTAACTTTTATTATCGTGGCGTTGCGTACATGTACGTCAACTCATCGCTTACTGCTTTAGACACTAATGTTTATTCTAAATTTGGCTATACCGCAGCTGATAACCCCGCTTTTGCGGTTAGGATAAATGGTGGTAATCATTCTTATTTTAATGAGGCTATATCTATAACTGATCCAGCTTCAAGCTCGAATTACGATTATTATCTACGGTCTCGTGTAAGTTCTTACAATGGTCTAACTATAGTA